>Ga0315901_10000406_pt1 | contig 64020 bp, 82 predicted proteins | sample LakEriMetagenome_10_FD_203761 | JGI IMG/M metagenome (GOLD analysis project Ga0315901, IMG submission 203761) | Freshwater fungal communities from buoy surface, Lake Erie, Ohio, United States - Buoy 2 MA116 | ecosystem: Environmental > Aquatic > Freshwater > Lake | place: USA: Lake Erie, Ohio... | reverse complement strand
CTTTGCCTTGCAAAAATAGGGCTCATGCCTCTTCCACTAAACCAGCTAGATCGATGTGGTTTTGTACATCTACAATTAATTTTATGTATCATAGGTTTTTGCTCCAGCATCTTCCTCTAAAATTGTTGAGAGAAAAAACAGTATTCATCTGTTTTGATTGTTGGAAATGTTTAGTCCAATGATATGAAAAATCCATATCTCCTACATGTGCAAAGCTGAACATAAAACCTTGTTCAAACAAGTAAATGGATGACCATGATGTGTTTCTGAAAATCATCAAATTCCATCACTCCAATTTCTGCTGTCGTAATTAGCTCTGCTAAAGGCGTTTGATCTTTCTCTGCTTTCTTGTGCTGGAATTTTCCAAGAAAAACTATAACTCATATCAAAAAAAGATGCAGCAACAAATCTATTGCCGAACAAATTGGTAGCAGACCAAGAAATGTATTTCAAAATCATGATTGTATTTCAATTGGTGTCGTTAAACCACATGAATCCTATCACAGAAATTGCTTCAATCCAAGGCCAAAGCCCAAAACCAACGGCTAAGATAGGCATTTTAAAGTGATTTAAAACTGGTGGCAAAATTCCACATATGAAGCAGACTACAGGAAATGTTAGAAATATATAACACATGGCGATTGCCAAAGGGTTGTTTTGTGCTTGTGGGCTATCTGCTCCCATAGCAGCACCCATGATACAAGGGAAGATACTTATCAAAGCAAGAAAAACATTTAAAACACAGAAAATGTAAGCTAGAATACCCATCGAATTCACCTATTAGCAAAGATATTAAAAATTTTTTCTGGCTGCATTAATGCCTATATTGACGATACATCACCAAAATTTATATATAAATTATGTTTTCTATTAATAATATATAAAATTAACCAACGGAGGTATTATGGAAATTCCAGCTAGTGTAACAAATTTATTGAATAGTGAGATCGATCCGCTTTTAACCGAAGGTATGAGTGAGAAGGAAAAAGTTAATGTAGCAGAAGAAAAAGGGGATTTACTTGTTATTTGTTTGAAAATTGCATTAGAACAAAAACTCAAGTCTTTACAATCATAAACTAAAACCGCCCCTTACAAAAATCGTAAGGGGCGGTTTCGTTTTTAGTTTTCTACTATGAAGTAGTGGCCATTGTTTTGGAGATCAGTAAGCTTCTCTGGTTCATTAGTGATTGTGTCTCCATCCATAGCTTCATTTACTTTTCTAATTTGAATCCCGTCAGTAGTTTCTATGTAACCACTTCTTTGTATTGATTTTCCACCTACAATCCAATAATCCATGTAGCCTTCTGTGCCCTCGTTTCTGTTTGGTGGTGTAAGTTTTATTTGATAATTATTATATGCGCTTCCCAATGCAGTAGTACCATGATATCCAGTTGAAACAAATGTCCAGCCATTGCCACCAGCTACAGTCTGGACTGGAGAAGAAATATCAATAGTGCTTTCGTTTCCTGCCTGTCCATCACCGTTTCTTCCCCAAACCCACAAGCTGCCGTCTGTCTTGAGTGCTGCTGTGAAGTCATAACCGCATGATACCTGTGCCCAGTTGTTTCCTCCACAAATAGTCTGCACAGGGGATGAATAATCCTGTGTGTCTCCTGTTCCAAGTGCGCCATAACTATTTCCTCCCCACATCCAGAGGGTGCCATCCGTCTTGATTGCACCTGTAAAGTATCTTCCAACAGATACCTGCGCCCAATTATTTCCTCCACAAATGGTTTGCACAGGAGATGAAACATTGACAGTATTTTCTGCCCCTAGCTGGCCCTCTGAATTACGCCCCCACAACCAGAGAGTCCCATCATTTTTTATAGCAGCGGTATTTCTTCTGCTACAAGATACTTGTGCCCAGTCGTTTCCACCAGCAATAGTTTGAACTGGAGAGGACTTTTGATCAATAGAATCATCACCAAGTTCCCCATAAGTGTTTCTTCCAAACATCCACAATGTGCCATCAGTTTTTATAGCGCCAGTATGGTTTGCAGAACAAGAGACGGATGCCCAGTCATTTCCTCCAGCAACCGTTTGAACTGGAGATGATTTATCATCAGAAGTATCATCTCCTAAATTTCCATAATTGTTGTAACCCCACAGCCAGAGCGACCCATCATTCTTAATTCCCGCACATATGCCCCAGTACCAGTTTGAAGCATTTATAAACGCCCAGTCAGTATCAGTCCCTATTTGTGTAGGAGAAGAAAGGTCAACATTCTCTGTATTTTGTCCCAAGGCCCCATGGCTGTCAAACCCCCAAGACCAGACTGTTCCATCATTTTTTAAGGCAAGTGTCATGTCGTAGCCACCGGCTACCGCAACCCAATCACTACCTCCAGCTATTGTTTGTATTGGAGATGACTTGTCATCTGTAGTATTGTCTCCAAGCTGTCCATAGTTATTTTGTCCCCATAACCATAATTGTGCCATAATATAACTCCTAAATACAAATATTTATCTTACATAACTCATTAAATATATAGTTTATTATGGAAAGTCTTGCTAGATTGGTTATTTTGATATTTTTATCAATTTATTTCCTACTTCTAGGAATAGAATTGATTGCGTTGGTATTTGCAATTAAATATATTTTTCCTCAATACGGAGATTGGTGGTATTGTGCTTGGGTTCCTATTTTAATAGGAGCAAACTGGTGTCTGACTGTTTTGATATTAATTATCATGAGCAAAATTGGCTCCAAGAGCTAATCTGGCATAAATTCTTCTGAGTCTTGACTCAAAAAAACCGAATTCTGAAGACCTGTATTTTTCTCTTTGAAATTGAACTGAGTAATTACGATCTGAACCGAAAACTGAATTCTTACTTGACAAACTATAGATCAATATCATTTCGCAACCTTTTTATTTTTTAGAATCTCTAATTGTTTTTGTAATTTGGCAACTATTACATCATGTCTTTTCCAATATTGCTCTTTATTTCCATAATAATAACCCTCGTCCTTCATGGACTGTAAAGCGCCTAGTAAATGACTGATTTCAGACGATGTGAGTGTCATCAATCCCCCCAAATTTCGCATCTAGTCTTATCTAGTACGAATGCCCCTGAGTAGTATGTTATGCCAATAAAACATGATTTTGGATACATTCTGATGAAGCTACTGAGGCCACACCAATGGCTGAAAACTTTGATGCGATTTTCCATTACCACCTTCCAAAAAGTTTGCTGTAATTCCAACAGTCATGGTTATTACCAGCAAAGACTTCTGATCTTCCCATGCCATTTATCCGACAGCTTCCCCAAGCTGTATTCAACCAAGACATTTGTGACTGTGTTGCAAACACAGTTGATCTGCCTTTCAGAAATGGAATATTAAGAGTCAACTCCAGAATCCAAAATTAGATTGAGTCGATCCTTTAAAAACTCTGCTTACTGTAGGTCTGGAAAATGGATTTAAAAATATTACGAAACTGTTGCTATACGCTTCATCACCTGAAAAATTACCAGAAAAATGGCAATCATTCAAATCACTCAAAACATACTTGTGAAAATTGAATATGTGCATAGAAACCTGTTTTAATTTAGCTTCGTGCTAGCTGTTTCTTAGCGTGATATGCAGCAATTACTTTTTTGTTATGTTCTGCTCTTTTTTTGTCAAACTCTTCAGGGGGTAGCCAAACCTCGTTGCCTAAAGCTGAGTATGTCCAGAATTTCCATTTGGTCAATGGATTGACATCTCCTCTGCTGAATTTTAAGTGTGGATTTTCCTTGCGTTGTTTTTGTTTTTCATGCCTAATTTGTTTGTATTTTTCAACAATTTCTTTGCCCTTTTTTTGCCTGTAAATAGTTGAAAGTAATTTAATTCTTTCTCTGCGCTTTTGCAGTTTTTCTACTGGTCCATACTTAACTTTATGGTTTTTGATTTCAACTACTACTAAATCTGGAATAGACGGATGCTTATCGCCTAAACAAACATTTGGTGGGGGAATTTTACTTTTCCTTTTTTCATAGGCAATTCTTTGTTGTTCTCGTCTTTTTAGTTTGTATGCTTCGAGTTCTGCAAGAGTGCCAAATTTAGGCGTTCCACTTGCATGCAAACAAATGAAGTACAAGCCAGTTTCTGGATTGTACTTGCCTTTAAAATTTCTTTGTTCAATTGGTAATTTTTCTTGATTTTTTTTATATTTTTCAATTCTTCTTTTATAACTTGTGATTCTGGCTGATTCGTACTGGTCGAACTTTTCTTTAGTCAACCAGACTTGGTATTTCTTTTTATTTTTACTTGATTTATAGGACCAAAAAATCTTGCCATCATCTCGCACGAATCCTTTGCGAAACATACCGCCTCCAGCTTTATGTGGACTACATATTAATTGTTTTTGGAACCTTTGACAAATTTTTTCATGAGAAATTCTTTCTCATTTTTGTCTTTAGGAATCTTTACTACTTTTTTAGTGCAGGTTACAATTTCAACTTTTTTCTCAACCAGTAGCCATTCTTTAAATGTTTTCATATGATATTTATACATTTTATTCAAAATTCACCGATATAGACAGATATTGGTTCATATGTTTCTTCTCCAATTTTAATTTGACCAATAGCTTTGCCACCAGTCTCAAATGCCATACTGGAGTAAACACTAAGTCTTTGGTTTGAATTTACTTTTATTAGTTGGCTTTTGTCGAGGTCAGATAGAATCTCAATTAGTTTTCCAACTGAGATGTATTCTTCTTCTGGATATTCTGATGTAAACATGATTCCTCCATAAATAAATGAGTTAATTGTTTAAATCCTCGAACTTCCAACAATTACTGTTGTACCAATGTCCAAATCCTAACGCTTGGTGTATCCTAAACGCTGTGCTTTGAGGACATAGGAATCCAAAAACTCTTCTCTTGAAAAAGAATGTTCCATTTGGGAATGCATTACCTTCAGGGATTGCTGCGTGTTTCAGGATCATTTTTTCTTTCACAATTTCTTCAATATATATTCATATAACTTTAACATACTTTGCAACGCCAGCATGGTTAAATAAAGTATGCTTGATGCGATTATTATCTCTGACATTCATCTAGGCTCCGATGTGTGCCAAGCAGAAGCCTTAGACAAATTCCTCAAGAAAATTGATAAACTACAGCCACAAAGACTCATAGTCAATGGCGATCTGTTCGATTGCCTCAATTTCAACAAACTCCCAAAACACCATTGGCACATTCTCAAAGACCTCAGAAAATTATCTAAACACACAGAAGTTATCTGGATTAACGGTAATCATGACGGACATTATGAATATGTTAGTAACCTCCTAGGACTTGAATTTTTCCAAGAATACACTTTTGAAAGTGATAATAAAAAAATAATTTGCCTGCACGGAGATAGATTCGATAGCTTTATTCAAAAGTATCCCATGTTCACCAAATGTGCCGATGCAATTTATTGGCTTATGCAAAAATTAGATAAAAGCCATTCCCTAGCCGTCTATGCCAAAAAGAACAGCAAGACATTCCTCAGAAATAGTGAAAGAATAAAGACTGAAGCGGTGAAATATGCGAAAGAAAACGGAGCAGATATTGTCCTGTGTGGTCATACTCATTTCCCAGAAACAACTTTAGTAAAAGGAATATGGTACGGCAATTCCGGTTGCTGGACTGACAAACAATGCTCCTACTTAACCGTTTACCAAGGAGCAGTTACCCTGAATTATATATGAACATACTAATAGCCACAGACGCTTGGGAACCACAAGTAAACGGCGTTGTCAAAACACTAAAAAATACTATTCAAAAACTTGAAGAAATGGGACATATAGTAAAATTAATAACACCATCGGATTACTGGTGCTTCAAAGTTCCATTCACAAAAGATATACTTACTCCATATTGGGTCAGAACCAAAACAATCAAAGATAAAATTGAATGGGCTGATTATATCCATATAAGCACAGAAGGAACTATAGGACTAGCCGTAAGAAAATATTGCATCAAAAAGGGTTACCAATTCACCACAGCTTATCACACAGATATTCCCAACTTCTTCTATAAAACATTTGGTTTTGGCCTAAGATTATCCAAGAAATATCTAAGATGGTTTCATAACAAATCAGCCTGTGTCATGGCTACTACCGAACAGAATATACTTATTTTGAAGTCTTATGGGTTTACTGCACCAATAAAAATTTGGAGCAGAGGTGTCGATACTGATCTGTTTGTTCCTGTTGCAAAAGAAAAGTCAGATAGGATTCGTCTGGTCTATTGCGGCAGAGTTAGTCCAGAAAAAGGACTTAATGACTTCGTTCAACTGGATAACCTTTATGAAAAGACAATCATAGGCGATGGAATCTGTTTGGATTCTTATCAGTTTATTCATCCAGAGATTAGATTCACAGGATTCTTACATGGCAAGGAATTAGCAAATGAATTGGCTTCCCATGACATTTTTGTATTCCCAAGTAAATTTGATACATTTGGACTGGTTAATATTGAAGCCATGAGTTGTGGGCTACCAGTAGCTTGTTATGATTGCAAAGGTGCTGGTGAAATAGTATCTGGTGGTAAAAGAATAGGATATGCTTCTCATGATTTGAATTTCGCTATTAAAGAATGCCATGATCTTATTTATAACAATAATTGCAGAGAACATGTTTTAAAAAATTACACTTGGAATAACGCTACTTCTCAATTCTTTGGAAATTTAGTTAGGAAAATATGAAATTTATAGATAGTATATTTGCGGGTTTGACCTGTATTATTTGTTCGTTTCTTGTAATGTCTCAAGAGAATAGTTTTCAAGATATGCTTGAACGATTTGATTGTAATTGCAATATGATGTTGGAGAAGCATGAATTACCAAAAAAGATATGGCATAAAGTTGGTAGTAGAGATTGGGACAAGAATGGATTGGTAGATAGAAAAGAATATGAAGGAATTATTGGTTGGTTCGGGAGGGAATGATCTCTAGGATTTTCTGCCCCAACCTTTTGTACCCGTCTTTTACATCCTTGATTGCATCTTTAAGAGTGCCTCCAACTACCGTAGCAGTTCCCCATCTCTCTTCTTTAACCTTACCAATTTTGAAAATGAATCGGACTTTGAAATTGTGTTCGGTCATATTATATACCTTTATGTTTGAAACTAGATTTATTTTATTATAAGGTTGATTTATGAATTTTAAATTTTGGTTAGTTGAAGAAGAGTCTTCCAATAGGGAATATTGGGGTCCAATTAGTTATGCTACTAAAGAGGGTGATTATCTTAAAATTACAGCTGACATGCTTGATAAGCCACTTTATATTCCTTACAGCGATGAAGTTGCGTATGTCAACCAATATCCTAAAAATAAAACTTTAAATCCACCTTGGAATAAGTATTTCCGTTATTCTGTTGCCCCAGATGGAAAATATGTTGTAAATTATGTTGAGAACAGGGCTGTTGACTGCCTTTGCTATTCACCAAAATACAATGCTGTCTATTTGATTGATAGGAAAGCACCTCCTTTCGGCATAGCCATTCCCGGCGGTTTTTTCGATACGCATGACGGTATTAATGTGAACAATCCATCTGATCCACAGACTATTGGTGCGGTTACAGCTGCTAGAGAATTAGAGGAAGAAACTGGTGCAAAGGTAAGTGCTAGTGATCTTTCGTATATTGGTCGCTTCAGGACAGATGCGTCTGATACAAGAGAAAAGAATTTTTATATCTGGGCTTACTTTTACATCGTTCCAGATGATATGATTCATGATTTCAAGTTTGGTGATGATGCTGGTCAGGCACCCGGAAGCCCATCTTTACAGCGAGAAGGATTAAATGGTTGGTATGAGGTTGATAATATTCCAAATTTAGTTTTCCCACATCATTATGATATTATAAAAACAGCAATGAATAATTTAGTCAATCAAAGGGAAAGTAAATGATGCTGGTTTTCAAATTGTAAAAATCTATTATCAAATCCCAATTGTATAAAAGGCTGCAAAGAAATCGTTGCTGTACTTCCAATACAGGAAAGCCAAAGTTCCAGCCACAATGATTGCTGCAATAATCAATTTATTTTTTGTTTTCATATACTTCCCCCAAAATTATAACTGCAAGTAAAGTTGGAATTAAAAACCTGAGTGCGCCAACCTCTAGCTGTCCATTCTATATAGAGTGTCCTATTTTGCATCCAGTTATAACTCCTGTAATGACTAAAACGCCAAACTTCTACCATGCTGGGATTTGGAGATCGGAACATCAAAATTTTCTCTCAACAAAATTAAATGAATAAGCTAATCCAACTGTAAAAGTCATACTGTATGAAATGCCTCTAAACATATCAGAATTGCTTCTAAAATGCTTCCAAATTAAAATATGACTAGGGGCAGTTTGTTTGTGGAAGGTTCTCATATGTTGTGTTCCCAGCATCTGCTTTTATAGTCTGGTGATACAAACAACCACGAAATACTTGTTTTATAAACAAGAGCTTCACCCCAATGTCTGCTGTAGCCTAGTGTATAAAATTTTGAATACTGACGATCTGTATTCCATGAATTGCTGGATGGGTGGGTCATCCTCTGAAACCCCAACAAATAGAATTGAAATATAAATCCCTTGCTCTGTTATGCCAATGCCTAGACCTCCCGCATCCATTCAAATAGGCTAAAGAGCTTTGATATATAAATCTAGAAAATGGGCTTGATGTACCGAACAGAGTTATTTTCATGCCTTCGACTGTGTGGACTGAAATCATCTCAATCCCCCTTATGCCCACCCACCAAAATTACAACCCAATACGACTTTTTCTCCGATTCAATTTCCCTATTATATGCTTTAGCTCTTGTTACGAAATGCTCAAGATGTGGTTCTAAACTTTCTGTTAGTCTGAAACTGAAAGGCTTGCCAGACTTGAGTATAATTTCAAATAAACCAGCATAAAATCCAAATTGGAAATCTGTATCAGTAGATTTGTTGCCCCATTTGAATATATCTGCAAATTCCCAAAAGGGTGATCCAGTATCAAAAAATTCTCCACTAGGAACTGGTTCAAAACTGTCATCATTAGTGGGCAAGAGATCGTCTAAGGGTATCATCATTCAATCTCCGAAACATAATACGGCAAAGTGTCCCACGCTGACATGGTTCTCAACCCCACAAAATTCCAACTGTTATGAATTCCCCAGCTTAAAAAGGAAGTTTTATAATCCCGATCCCAACCCCGACTTCTAGCACAATAGCTTATTTTGAAAATCATAAAACAATATCCAAAAAGAAAAAGCGCACAAGTTTTAGCCTGTGCGCCTTAATATATCAAGTTTTATTGGAAAGTCAAGCGTTATTTTGCTGAGAATCCCACAATGCAACAACGCCAATTGCTGCATTCAAAGCAGCATTAACAACCTCTTCAGGAACATCTCTATGGCGAATATGTTTGATTTTTTCATCAACATCGGGAAGTACTGCGCCTACTTGCAAATCTGCCTTATTATCCCTGAATGAAAGATATAACTTGTATCCATACTTCGCACTTTCACCATTAGGGCTGGCTGCTAGCACAACACCACCATATGGATCAGTATAAGCGCAAACTTCACTTGTCCACATTCCTTTGTATTTCTTTCCTTCAGAATCTTCCGTAATTCCTAAATGCTTAATATTTTCTTCAGACATGACTTCTCCTTTAAATAAACTACTACTAATTATATAGTATTGAAAATTTATTCCCCAGTCCAATTGTGTTTTCTTTCCAATTCTTCAATTCTATTCGCTAAAGAATGAAAGGTGTCAACAACAATATCTTGCATTCTGCCATGATGTTCTTTATGAATTTTAAACATTTGCCAAGTGAACCAAGCGTTCAGTATGAGTGAGGCGATAAAAAGTCCTATAATTATAGGGAGCATCACCGCCTCACATTGAATCTGTTGAAAGTAAAACAATGTTCCCTACCGCCAAAACCCAATCCATGAGCAATACTGATCCAGAAGCTTTTGCGAACATATTGCCCATATGATGAAAGTCCAAACAAACCTGTCATGTTATAACGAAATAACCCAAATGGGCTACAGTCCATATAGAATACTGCTTGTGGTTTAGGAAATTTCATATCCTATTCCCCCAGCACCTGCTATTTTGGCTCATAGTCCAGTATCTGCCTTCAGAAAAACCGGAGGAAAAGAAATCGTCAGCTCCAATCATAATCATCATCATCATCTTCTTCTTCATAAATGGGGCCACAAAAGAATTCATTATCGAAATGCCGACAATCCTGAAATGGGAGTCCCCATACTATTCCACCGGGCCAGCCACCAAAGTTTTCATTCCATGTTATCTTCCAATAATGACCTCTAAAATAAGCAAAATCATGCCAGTTTTTATTTGTAGCCCAAGATTCATGAAAAATCGTAGAAGAGGTTGAAAACAACCTAATTCTTTCTCCCCAAGGATTTTCATGCCCACTTTCAACAAGCATCCTCAATGTTGGATTTTCATGCGGAGAATTTTTTATTTTATAAATATCAAATATTACAGACCAATCCTCGCAAACATAAAAAAGTTCAATTTCATCATATCCACCTATATGTGGACTGAATCCAGCAGGTATATCATATAAGCTTTTTCTTGGATAAGAAAGTTCTATGTCCAACCTTAGATGTTTATCTAAAGGTTGAACTGGATATTTTTCAAAATTATTTAAACGAATATTTATCCATTCATCATAGCTAATTTCAGAAATTCCATTGCATTTAAGTATCATATCCTATTCCCCCAGCATCTACTATTTTGGCTCATAGTCCAGTATCTGCCTTGAGAAAAAGTATAGGAAAAAAAGTCATAATGTTTGAATGTACTGAGAGAAAGCTCGACAAGAGTAGTGCCCCATGAAGTAGATGAGTTATGCCCTCTGCTGAACAGGCGCATGGAGGATAGGCTGTGGATGCGAAATATCATCTCCTTATCTCAATCCCTCTAGACAAAAAGAACACCTCATAGTCCACATGATAGTAGATATTTCTAGTGAAGCAACTGCAATAAAATTTTCTTTGGAAAAAAGACCTAGATCTGCTATCCGACCAGCAATGTGCTAAATCTGTTGTTTTATACGATGGAATGAACATTAAATTTTGCCTTTCCAGCATTCACTACGGTTGCTTACAGCACTCTGAATAAATCCAAATGCTTGACAGTAATCCCATTCCCTACGACCAATCCAACTTGTCGGAAAATTAAATGGGAATATTTTGGAGCCAATAAATGATTCGTCCCAGAAGGGTTCGCAGTAGTTCCAGCTATGGATGCGCTGGATCATATATCCCTATTCCAATTAAAAGAAAAAGTTGAACAGCGGTGAAAGCACTTGGATTGCTGCTTTCTAGCTACACACTCTGACCAGCAAAGATTCCAGTTTAAAGAAAACCAATAAATGCCATTAAAAGATTCGACTCTAGAACGACTGACATTTTTGAGGTTCATCTGAATAGCTCCTTGAATAGCTTTTTGCCTTAAAAACAAGCGAAATTCAAAAAATCCAATAGTTTTGTGAATAGCCTTGTGAATACCCATAACTCCATATTGCCTTGACACCAAATGCCCTGCGCTTTGACAATGTACTATATTTTGTGCCAATAAAGCAATAGCTTGTATCGCTGGCATCATTCCAGCACCAACATTCTTTGTAGGAGTTAATCAGATGGATCATATCCCGCTCCCCCAGCAACTCGACCAAAATCCATAGCGCAATTTCGATCTGCATTGCCTTTCAAATATCACACTCCAAAAACCCATGCTTCTGCCTACTGTATTCCTCAGAGTGCAATATTGGAAGCGTGGAAAGCAATGGCTAATGCTGTTATCGCCACTCCAGCATCCATTGTTTGAAATAGTGTTAATTCGGATAATCAAAGGCTCCTCACTCGCTCTCTGCTGAACATATAACTATAATATCCACCGTTTAAACGACTGCTTACAACATCATAAAAAATGAATTGATAATTGCCTTCTGACCAACATTTGCTGCTTCTCATACGGCAGAACATCATTGGAAAGTCTCCTAAATTTGTGTCCTTAAAGCAAATGGTCTTCCGCATGTCATCTGTCCATCGTGAAATGCATTAGACATAAATGAATTTCCTTCAAAACAAAGTGCTGACCCATATTTTCCATGAAAAGAAACTGAAGTTCCAAAAGAATCAAACAGATAAGAAAATCTTCGTAGATGTAATGTATTCATGCCATTACAGTTTCTAGTGAATATCATGCTAATCTCTCCACCCCCAGCACTTACTGTAGTACGACCATCTGCTTGTTAATTGGGAGGTCTTACTCAACAATATGGAATACCGATCCCTTTTGCCCACAAAATTATCTCCCCATATTACGCCTCTGGTGCCATGATGCGACCAGATTTGCCAATGAAATGATCTGGAACTGCCGAACTTATAGAACATTAGTCTATCCCCCACAAAAAAGAATCATTCTTTTGGGAGCAAGTTATATTTTTAGACCAACAATGGGAAAATGACAATGCTGCTCTGGCTGTCATAGCTCTAGTGTCACATAGACACCAATTATTTCTCCAATTGTGACTGCCAGAATATATTTGGCTGAAGATGGCGCAGTCATGCCCGTTGATGAAAAGCATCTTGCCTTCTTTTTTTATTTTTTATGATAAATTTTCATTATATAATCAAAGTTCGAAAATACAATAAAATTTTGCCATAGTAGTTGGTATGTCGTAAGGAATAATATGAATGAAATAAACCAAAAAATATATGAAAATTTAGAGTTGTGGCCTGAAGATACAGATGGCTGGGGAGGAAATGATTCTATTTTTGAAGAAATGATATCTATGTCTTTGCCTTCAGTTGTAGTAGAAATAGGTTCTTGGAAAGGCCAATCAACTATTAACATGGGCAAAATTTTAAAAAAACTAGGATTGAAACATACCAAGATATATGCCATTGACACATGGTTAGGAGCGACAGAATTTTGGACAACACACAAGGATACTCCAGAAAGAAATCTCCATCTTAAAAATGGTTATCCTCAAATATATTATCAGTTCTTGAGTAATGTTGTTCACAATAATTTACAAGATACGATTATTCCAATAACAAATACATCAATTACAGGCTTAAAAATATTGAAACACCATGCGATAAAGCCAGAGCTTGTTTACATAGATGCATCTCATGAAGAGGAAGATGTTTACGCAGACTTGAAGTACTCATTTGATATGGTAGAAAAAGGAATTGTTTTTGGTCATGATTATGATTGGTGTGCAGGTGTAAAAAGTGCCGTAGACAGATTTGCAAATGAGAACAGACTAAGGCTTGAATCTAAAGCAGCTTTTTGGTTTATAAAAAAGTTGAAATATCCACAAAAAAAATAATTTTTTTATGATCTAAAAATTTGTAGACTTATCGTGGTTATTTCTGGAGAGCATTTTTATGTTTCCTTTTCTCTCTATACTGTCTAATTTTGTCTTGATTATTTGCTTCCCATATTTTTCTTTGTTCACGAAGTTTTTCTTTATTCTTAATTCGCCATGCTAACCTTGCTTCTTCTCTTCTGATTCTACTTTTATATGGCATTACTTCTCCCTTCTTTTAATTTTTCCACAACTAATGTCACAACACAAGAAATAAAGCTGTGACATAACAAATGTCACAGCTACACCTGTCCAAAATCCATCCCAATAACTAGACATTACGGTCACTCACAGGATTGCATGCAATACTATTAAATATATTTTTCATTTCTGTTGTCATAGAATCATACCCTAAATTAGATAGATGCCGGTTTGAATGCAGGTGTTTTATAATGTCTTCCATAATTTTTTCTTCTAATGACTTGTCCATGTTCTACTCCAAATGCGAAAAAAACTATGAATCCAATTCGAATTAAAGGTCGGAAGGCTTGCCAATTCCAGAAAAGTTGCTCATTCTTTTTGCAACTTCCGTAGCAATTGCATATTGGGGATGAGATTGTTCTTTTGTTTGGCAGGTGCCACAAATATAGTCTGAATTAAATTTGCTCATACAGCAGTCAGACATAGATTGACGACAACGGTCACATTTCGTTGGATACGGCATAGAAACTCCTTTTAAAAAACACTTAGGCATAATACTATAAAAAATTACTGAATCAAACCCAATCGCTGGAATAAAATCCAAAATTTTTAGATTGTTGAAGTCGTAGATTAGTATTTCTGGCTGAAAAACTTTTCCAAAGATATGAATACGGCATAAAATGATGGAAGAAACAAGCTATATTGGAACTTGCTTTTTGATGCAATATCCAGCAGCATGATTCTGCATGTAACAACCTCATACCCAATCGCTCCAACTGTGCTGTTCTTCAAATGAAAATTCTTTCCATACTGTAGATTCGCAAGCACCAAACACTTCACTCCAAGCTTGCCCTGTATTTCTACTAACTCTATTGAATCTACTTCCAAAAGCCAAACAACAATATTCATTAGGTCTGAATGTCACACCGAATCTTTGATTTCGGGCGAATACAGAATAAGTGTGTCTGCATGTGTAATTGAAAATCACGGGCTTCTCCACAACATATTGAAGCAATGACTGTCATAAATAAACGGATGACTGAATAATTGGCTTTGAGTTCTGCCGTCAAAGCTAAGTGCTCTATAAAGTTCACTATTATTTATGTCTTTGAATGAGCAAGCGTTACCTGCTGAAAAAACATCACAATTAAAATTTAAAACCTTTAACATGACTTTCGTTGAAAACCTTTGATTCAGTTATGCCTGAAGGCCACCATGATCTCGGTTCGGTTGTCCAGTTCAAACTTCTTTTGACTCTTTTATCACCATACTTTGACCAATAGTAAAGTATAGTGGATCGATCAGCGTTTGGAAACCTTTCTCTTTGTCTCCATGGTGATGAATACAGAGAAGTAATAAAAACATAACTTTTGTGACTTAGATCAACAGTTCTTTTTTGTTCATTCCAACTTGTATTTAATACTGGAGGCTTGTTAGTTGTAAAACCATATACTGAAAATGGAATTTCTGACATCACTCTCTCACTTTCTCTGCAACTATATATATCATACCCACTAGTACAGATACAGCGACGAGAAAAGAAAGAGTATTAATCATGGTGATCTCCTAAATGTTGCCAGACCAATGTCCCCAGCTGCTATTTAAATTGAACTCATCTCCCCAAGTAAAATGTCTGCTGAAAAAGTATTTGTTAGAAAAACACTCTGATTCTAATATAAAATCTCTTTCTGTCCAACAATCAGACCGATTCCAATTATTTTGGAATTGGCAAACATCACTTCGTTGGCCAACTTTAAACAACATTTTCAATTTCCAAAAGCAAAAGAACGAGAATTAAACTGTGAGAATAGGACGCTGCCAGTTCTTTCAAAAAAAGCTATTGAAAAACTACTATGGAATTTAAAACCATATGAGTATTTATATCTTGCTAACCGTGTGCCAGAATATCTTCTTTCAAATCTGAATGATTTGCTTTCTGGGAAGAACATAGGCTCATGAACCTCTGGTATGGAATAAACTTCTGTTCAACGCCATGCCAAATTTCAATTTTGTCGAAGTTTTCTGCTCGGATATTTTCTTTGCTGTCAATCCAGACTTGATTTGGACAGCAGCAGCCTTTGGTCACTCTACTTTTTACACCAATCCATGCATGAAATACAGAGTATGAGTTGCATTCTAAACATTTAACTACCATCACCCAATCTCTGCTGCCCAAAATATTTCAAGACACATTAGGAAATGTGTTTACGAAAGTCAAATAATTACATGACTTTATTTGGGTTTTGAATTTTCTTTTTGCCAAGCTTCAAAGGCAGCAGAAAGAGCAAGGGCTTCGTCATCAATTTTTTTCATCTGGAGTTTGTGATCCTCCAAAAGTTTTTTGAGTTCTGCGCTGGCTTTTTTCTTAGCCTCATGAAGTTGTGAAATTTTTTGGGAAAATTCAACAAACTTGTCAGATAGTAAAAGTTCTGGGTTCATAATTTTAAATGAGTAAAGGTTGATATTTTTCTTTAAATTGAGAAAAATCGAGGAGATCACTATAAAGCATATTCCAGCAATCTGCTTTTACTACGAAATTATTGCTGCCATCAACTTGTCCCTTTTTCAAGAATCTCGCTTCTTTCATATATTCTTTTTTGTCGTAGTATCCCATAATATAAACAGAAATAGGAAGCAACATATCTTGTGGCCAAAGTACTCTTGTAAAAACATAATATTTACAATTTTGTTTAGTATTGAAATTGGCAATACTTGCTTCATGGTATGACTGTGGAATGACAGATGTTTTCTTGGCTTTTACATCTAAAGATATACTATTGTATGTTATGTCATAGTTGTATGTGTTATTTCTTTGAGATTCGATTTTGAGATACGATTTTACTGCCTCTTCTCCAACAAAGCCTGTAAAGTTGCCTTTACCTCTTAGGATAGAGTTTTTGCATTCTCCCAAAGATATGGAATCCTTGTAGGCACGAAGAACCATATCCTTGGTAAGCTTAATATTTATCATATTTTTCCTCTTTGTTACATTTTAACGGTAAAACCATTTGTAGCAAATTTATGGTTGTCGTTTTTTATTGTGTCCCGTATAAGATAAGGATGTAAATGGAGGATTGTACAAGGAGGAATCACCATGAATCGCAACAAAATTCAAAAAAAGAAAGAAAGAGAAGAAAGGCTTCGTAAACAAAAGCACTTTGAATCAGTTAGAGGTTTATATCCTCAATTTTCATTTGTAAACGAACATATCTGTGATAGAGACTATGTAGATATTGTTAAAAAAGCTGTAAAAGATATCAACTTTCAGACCTTCAAATTCCATGATGCACATGATGACATATATCACGAATTCTTGAAGAATATTGTCAAGTTTGGGTTCAAGCCAGCTTTTTTCATGGCAGCTGGGATAGAGGAATTTGCTCATAAAATTTCCCGAATGGATGTAAAAAAGGGCACTCAATTCTTAATGAGTGAGGAGCCTGAAGTTGTTGAATTCAATAAAAGGGCATCCAATTTCGCAAGCCAGCATGAAAAGTTGCTACTTGCTATTGGAGATAATATACTTTTTTCTAAAGGCAAGGATGGTCTTTTCAAGTATTGGCCAAATCAAGGTTTCAGACTGTGCTTTGTTGACAATAAAATTTGTTTTGTATTTCAAAGGATTAATAAAATAGAGTCTGATGGTAGTACATGCTATCAGTATATGATACCCAATAAAATCAAATGGCACAGTAAAGAGTACGATATGGTTTTCACTCATCATGCCATGAGCCGGATTATTCAAAGATTTTCGAATAGGGGTAAAAGTTCATATTGTAGTTTCATCTTACTTTATGAATTCTTTAATAATTTGAAATACAATCTAGCATTTCATGCTGGAGGTCGGAGATTCATTCAATTTTATTTCCCAGTATTTAGCAAACTTTTACCAGTTGTGAAAAATATTGTAGAGAAAGAGCCTGAGTTGAAGTCGATTCATGGCAATGTTATTCCTAATACCGAAAAACGAGATGTGTATGTGAAATGCTTCTCTTCACCCATGGACTTCAAAGATAATATTGCAACCATCATCACAGCATTATTGCCGGGATATCACCCCACTCCTGAATCTTACATGTATTCGTCTCCGGGCATCAAAAACATGAAGGAAAAAGACAGGTTTAGGCACCTCTATTTTTCAGAGGTTGATATTACATCTGATGATTATGTTGATGCTTTTCAGTTTTTCCACAATAATGGAATTCAACAAGTATTCGTTGAGAAATCAGTAAAAGAAACCAACCCGTTCAGAATTCGTAATTATTTCGATAACGAAAATATGATTTACGACAAATTAAATTAATTTTTTTGTTGTAAATATTGATTTTTCTTTTATGATTGCTTTCCCAACTGGAGGCAATACATGAATAATTCCAAAAATGGTCATGAAAAACTTTTCAAAGTTATCATGAATAGAAAAGTAATTTCAAAGTTTAATTATCAAGAACTCGAAGAGTTGAACTTTGCGTTAAGTGACAGAATATCTAAAGTCACAAAAAAATCAGATGATGTCAGATATGTCAAATTCATAAATAAGCTTTTGAGTAAAATACGCAAAAAGATTGAGTCGTATTAATAAAAAAAGGGGAAGGACAGTAGTCCTTCCCCTTTTTTAGATTGTGCCCTTAGCAATCAGGGGGTTACGATGAATACACCACCTGCACCATTTGAAATGTCGGTGAGTGTTTGGAAACCATCGTTGAAAGTTGCGCCGTCATTGAGTTCCCAAACCATGCGTTGTTGTAGGTCAGAAGTATTTACAACTTCGATATAACCTGTGCGCTGAGCGGAAACACCGTTGCTGACGCTTGTGTCTAGTGAGCCCTCTGTTCCTAGGTTGACTAGGCTAGGGGTCAATTTTAGTAAATAATTAGCCATTAAATATCTCCTTGTATAAAGACATGCATGCCATTAGGCAACATTATTTATGCAGAAAACAATCATTTTTCAAAACTTACTAGTTAAAATAACAGTACAGTAATTGTTAAAAACCGCAACACCAATATAATAAAAGTTATCACTTAGTAGCGTATTCCTTCCAATCGTATCAGAAAGAATGTTTCGTATTAAGTTTTCAGTATTACATTCATGATAAGAATGTGCTGGAATTAGGTACATATTCTTGCAAAAAATGTTGTTTTTATGCAGTCTATAACTCAACTGCAATCCTTTCATATCATACATGATACGATTAGACTTGGCCATCTCAAAAGAATATTCAGTAGCAATTTTTTCAAGGCTGCTGTTGTGTATAAATGGTATTAAACTATTCTTATTTCTGAATATGTTTAGAGATTTCTCGATGTAAATGCTGCTTGATTTGTTATCTGGATTTGGTATTATTTCTTTAGATGGACTGATAGATTTTTTTATAGCATTTAAAAAGTTAAGTATTAACATTTTAATTTTTTCTATCATTTTTGCCCCCTAATTTTTTATTTAGTCCTCTGTAGTCGCAAATATTTTTTCCCGGTATATTGTCTCAGAGAACATTAAAAACTAGGAGGAACAATATGAGTGCAAGCAGCGCAATTTTTGATGAGTTGGAATTTGGTTCGAAACCCTACAAAGAGATGTCTCTTGACATAAAAAAATGTGACTATCTAGAAAAGGCAAAGCTGGAGGTTAAAGCTTTTAAGCAGCAATTGATAAGAACTTTTGGTCAAGTTGAAAACACAAAATTTGTCATCAGAAAGTATAAAAAAAGTGGAGTAACATTTTATGGCGTATGTCTGGTCTATAGCGTCAATGATTGGGATGCTATGAATTTTGCTTTCGGAGTGGAAGATAGAATTCCAGATTTTTGGGACGATGAATCTTTGAAGAATTTGAAACTTAATGATTTTTAGATTTTTCTTACAAATTTGTTGTTGTCCCTGACATAGTGCAACACATTTTCGTAGGGAATTCTAACAAAATCTTCGATTGCACTACCTTTGTTGATACCAGAGCAGCAGAATTTTCTTACTCTGTGACAACCATGCTCTGGCATCACGAAGTTAGCACTTGCTGGTACGCTACGATGGCCCATGTATTCCTCACCACAAGATTCCATGGCCATTGAAGCGTATTTCATAGGAATCAATAAGAATTCGGATAAGTCTTCTTTCCCCATGAAGTAAAAGCCTTTACCGCTAGTTATCTTCGCATACTTATATTTTCTAGCTGGTACATCTATTCCTTCATAAATGTAGTGCCAATGTTTATCGCTTTTTATTTCTGCTTCAACAAATACAGTCATATCTCTATCAGAAAAATATACTCGCAAGTCTGGTTGCTGAAATAATCTTCTCCCCAACTCATCTAAATCATTGCACTCTACTTTAGCCCCTTGGCTGGAAAAATAAAGTGTTGCAAATCTTTTGCCTTTTTCATCAAAAACATCGTTTCTTTCACGATTGAATTTGCCTGAGATGATTCCATTCCTAAAATATGTTGTCACCATTAATTCTCCAGACGATTTACTATTTTATTTCTAGCAGGCTCAAAATTCAAGAAAGGGGCACAAAATGGCGAAGGGATTGAAAGGTACGACAATCAAGGCTAAGAGAATTGCTGACATGCAATCAGTTGTAAATCAATTGAAGCATCCAGCAGCAGCTGCAAAATATAATCATGTTCGTATTCAACTTGAAGATGGAAAGGAGGTCCACTTGCTGTTTACTGATTCAGAGGTAAAAAGGGCTGTGGACCGTGCCAAGAAAAACCCGGAAGACTGCCCCAAGGCATCTCTCTTCCGTGATATATTTGATTGACCGAAAAGCAATTATTTGTACAATAAAGCCGAAGGATGACTTCGGCTTTATTTTTTTATGGAGGACAAATGACACGCACCTTGAAAAGAGGGGATATTACAGTTGATGTTGATTTAGGTTCTGCTTGGAAATTATACGACAACCACAATATCAATAAAAGTGTAGCTTTTTATTACGGGCCTATTTTCAAGACTAAGGAGCGAGTTTTTTGGATGGAAACAGATAGAGGCGGTTTTGTAATCGATCCGTCAGCTGATTTAAAATGTATTTCAGAAGCTACTGGGCTTTCCGAGTATTCCTTAATAAACATTCTACAAGACCCTAAAGAGAAGTATCATAGATTGAAAATACAGAACTAATAGACACTATATATCAATAATTAATATGAGGTATGCCAATGTCTGATAATGTCCGTCTCACAGATCATGACAAAGTTTTAGCTGCTGATGAAATAGGCAATGTAAAACATCTTAAGGTCAAACTTCAGTATGGTGGTGAAAATACTGCTGTTGATGTGAGTGAAAGTAACCCCCTGCCAGTCGGTACAACCGGAGGTAATAATCTTGCAATCACCCTTGGAGACTCTCCCGCAATAGATGCATTCGGCAGGCTTAGAGTTAGTAATCCTTCATATGTTTTTGAGAACCAGAACCAATATGATGCACAGCCATTAGTTTATAATACTGTAACTACAGGAGGTGGTGGGTCATCTCATATAGCATTAGAATCAACTGTGCAGTTATCGGTAGGGGGTACGCTCAACGATAAAGCAATTAGACAAACAAAACAATATTTTAGATATCAGCCCGGAAAGTCACATCTCATACTAGTCACAGGTGTATTAGGGGCATCTGCTTCAGGAGTTCGTAGAAGGATCGGCTATTTCGATGATGCTGGTGGTATGTTTTTTGAGCAAATCCCAGCATCTGGAGGAAATACTGGAGTTAAAGTTGTAATCAGAACTAATTCAAGCGATCAAGGAGTTGATCAATCTGCATGGAACATCGATAAGATGGATGGTTCTGGTGCGAGTGGGATCGATTTAGATTTTACCAAAGCACAAATATTTTTAATTGATTTAGAATGGCTTGGTGTTGGTAGGGTTAGGTACGGTTTTGTAGTCAACGGCTTAATCTATTATTGCCATGAAGTCAATAATGCAAATGTTGTTACTGCTGCTTACACGACAACTGCCAATCTGCCTCTAAGATACGAGATAGAAAATACAGCGAACGGTGCTGCTGCAACTATGAAATGCATTTGCGGTGCTGTTGTTTCTGAAGGGGGATATGATAAAGTCGGCTATCCATTTGCAGTTGGAAAAGGTTCGACTTTTACATCTGTACAAACAAGAAGGCCTGTTTTAAGCATTAAACCCAGAACCACATTTAATAGCATTACAAATAGGATGGAATTTGATATTACTGGTGTAGAAGTTACAAGTGGAACATATACTTCTTACTATGAAATTGTTTATAATGGAACTTTGACTAATGCTTCTTTTAACAATGTTAATACGACATATAGTGGAATGAGTTATGATACAGCTGCAAATGCTATTACTGGAGGCATCGTTATCGCAGCTGGTTATGCGGTTGCTGGTGGTCCGGGCGCTAATGCGACTGGTGGCATAACCCAGAGGGTTGTCAAAGTTCCCTTAACCGTCAATTACGCTGGGACAGATGCAGATGTAATTTCAGTTGTTGTTACAAGCTGCGATACTCAAGACCCTCCAAGAGCAGCTAGCGTTGGAGCCGTTATCAGCTGGCAAGAACTAAGATAAAATTAATCTGGCAGCAACGGTTTTGATCTAATAAGACCAAGTTCCGCTGCTGCTTTACTTACTGGTGGAAGGCTTCCAAATTTTTTGAGCACGGCATCATTTGCTAAACGATCAGCATGGTTTGACACAAAATTTATTTTTTTACTTACTGGACTGTTATACACATCCTTATGTGTATCTATGTAAGCTTGTTTGAGGGCTGCATGGGTTTCGTGTGCTGACAAGTTGGGATCAGATAGTATCTGTTGTTTCATATTGATAAATTCTTTATCAGCTTGTTTCAACAAATCTAGATGATTAGTACCCATGTTGGCAGGTGTGCTTGCTGCGTTATTGGATAAGATTGCTTCATTCTCTGCCTTAGCTCTTAAAATATCATAGTTTTTATAAATTCCAACATCCTTGTGCGTGTCCATAAATGCCTTTTGTATTTGAAGCTTCATTTCATAGGGTGACAAGTTTTTATTACTTAATATTTCTTGCTTCATTCTCAGGAATTCCTGATCGGCGTTTGCTGTAAGTGAGGTTGGTGCTGTGGTTGTACTTGCAGGCGTTTCGGTTGATTGGGCTTGTCCAGTAACAGCATGGTGTGCTGAATCTTGTACTTGCTGAATAACATGATTAGTAAGTTTTGTTACTCCGTGGCCGATTGCAACACCAAGAGCCATGAGGAAAGCTGCCTTCATAATTCCTATACGATTATTTTTGGCAAAGTTTCCTAAAGCTTGGAGACTTCCTTCGACAACGGCTTCGATCTTATTCTGAATATTATCAAAGAATCCACTTACGAAACCAACCCCTTGGCCAATTTTTCTACCGATCCAATTTAGAATTTTGCCTTCATTTAGTAATTCATAATTTGGATTTGAAATCCATTCTTTGAAAGAAATATTGTTGATGTAGCCAAGAGTTTTGATTTCTTTGTAGAGCAAGTAATTATTGTAATCAGAACAGAAAACCCATTCTGTAGCCGTGACCAATTTTTTTTTCTTTTTCTTTTTTTTTCTTCGGATTATAGGAATGTCCTCTGCGGGCTTAATAGCATCTTTTGCTGCTTGTGCTGCTGCTTGTGCCTCTGCTTCTTTTTTGCGTCTGTCCTCATCTGTGCCAAATACTTTATCAAAGCCTTTTCCAGCTACACCCAAGACAGGGGTAACAAAGATTTTTCTGGTAAAGTACAAAAAAGCTGCCATCGGGATGGCTCCCGCCCCGCCAGTCACACCAGCTGCCAACAGAGCAGCAGCTAAAGGTGCAGAAACGCCAGTAACCTCTTGGGCCTTGTTGACGAATTGTTTTGTTTTTTCTATGGCTGGCATGACTGCGTTTTTAAATTTTTCCCATGTTGGGTTTTTACCGTCCGCTCTTAATGCTTTATCTTCTTCAGTCTCGGTTGGATTCCAGTATGTGTAGCCAGATTGATAACCACGCTTGGCGTGTTTCCACATGTCCTTAATAAATTGAATTTCATCAAGCCTATCTTGCTCACATAAATCAACGAATTTTGCAAAAGTTATGTCATTCATTATCGTTTACCGCCTCGCATAAACTGTTCTAATTCAAATTTTCTGTCTCTGAGTCTGTCAGCTTGTTTCGAAAACAGTTCTCCAATCTTTTCTAAATTAGATTTGGGGCCAGCAATCCCTTCTCTTCCAACTTTTTCTAATACTTCATTCCAATAAGTTTTCAAAGTTTGATATTCAGGGGAATCAAATTTGACTTCTGTTCCTGTGTCCTTCAAAAAGTCTGCAAAAGATTCATCGACACCTTTGTTTTTGATGACATCTGGCAACCAACTTCTCAAATTAAGGCCTGTTTTATTGAGGGTTTTTTCAATATAAGAAAACATGTTGTGTTTGTTAAGTATTATGTTGTTGTAATTATCAATATTTGCCATAGAAGCATCAATATCTTTCATACTGGCAGAGCCGAGTTTTTGCCTGAGTAAGGACTCGGCATTTTTGTATAAAGCACTATTTTTAACTGTGTCTATTATAGATTTTACTTCTGCTTTGCTCTGTATCACATTTCCAAATTGATCAACAGCGGAGTCATCTGGAGCCATCATACTTGGATCAATATCAGATGCTACCGCATCGCTTGCTGCTTGCCCAGCATCGGCCTTGCTTTGAACTATGTTGCCAAATTGGTCAACAGCAGAATCGTCTGGTGCCATTGAAGATACATCAATGTCTGGTATTGGCTTGCCCGTCTTTTGTGAAAAGCGCTCTAAGGCATCCGTAAACCTTTTGAAGTAACTCGATCCTAGTGAGGATGCTTTTTCATAGGCTGCGCTGAATTCTGCCTTAGTTTGAGCAGCATTCATGACAGCAACAGCATCTTTATCTGGATTTTGCATATCTCTCATGACATCGACTAATCTCTGTTTTATAATTCCCCACTTTGTTACAAGACTGTCTACAATGTCTTTGCCTTGCGCTAGGGCCTGCTTCGCATCAACGGCTCTTTGAGCAACGCCTACTGCATCTGTAGAATCAGGATTAGCCCAATTTTCAGGTGGCATTCCAGCATTGGGATCAGCAGCAACATCTTCGGGAGTAGAAGGTGCTTGACCACCATAAGATTTAGCAATTTGATTTAGTTCTGCTACTTCAGCTGGAGGTACTTTAGCGCCCATGCCTATAGCTGTTTTTACTGAAGAAACAGCATCGTTTACGATAGGTGCGGTCAGTTTGGTAATAGTCCCACCAACAAGCACACCGATTGCCATTAAAAAGAGGAATTTGCCGATAGGCACTTTCCATTTCCAAACCCATTGAAGAGCCGATGCAATACCGTTGTAAAGGAATTTTGCAGTCTTTTTCACAGCTGATGACACGAATCCGGCAACATGACCAGCGCCTCTGCCGATAAGGTTCAGCAAGTAATCGCTAACTCTTCCTTCAGTTAGTAGTTCATAATTTGGATTTGCAAGCCACTCCTTGTAGCTCACATCAATATCACCTTCATTTTTAAGAAATTTATATAAGCTATAGTTTCTGAAGTCGTTGGTGAATGTCCACTCATTGATGAGTGAAAAGCTTTCTTTTTGAACTTTAGGCCCTCTGATAACATTTCTTGCCGTATCAACAGCCGTATCATACACTTTCCCGGCAAAACCCAAGATTGGTGTCATCAATATTTTTCTGGTGAAATAAAGAATCACAGCTGCCGGAATTGCAGCCATGCCTCCGTACCAGCCAGCAAATATAATTGCTATGGCTAATGGTGCGCTTATGCCTGTCATGCGTGAAGCTGCAAGTATCACATCCTTCATCTTGACGGCAAAAGATTTTACCTTATCCCAAAGTCCTTGATATTTTTCTGTGACTGCGTCAGGGTTTGCATCTTTGGGTGGTGCTTCTAAATTTATTTTTGATATATCGGTAGTAGAAATACTTTGAGCAGCGAAAGGGTCGGTTGGTTTTTGTGCTCCTTGAGCCGGTTGTTGCTGTTCAGGTTCTTGTTTTTGATCCCAAGAACCGAAAGCTGATTTGAATCCACCTTTGAGCTTGTCCCAAGCGTTTTTCAGGAATTGGATTTCATCTAAACGATCCTGTTCGCAAGTCTTTATAAATTCTTTGAAAGTTAAATATGGAAAATATTCCCCATTTTCAAGAATGAATGGATTTTGTTTAACAGAATTAGCTGATTTAATAATATTTTCCATAATAATTATATACTTTTTAAGGTTTATTTATTCTTTTTCTTTTTGCCTTTATAAAGATCGCCTCCGGGCTTTAGTCTTTTGGCAAGTTTGTACTGTGGGCTACCCTCTGGGCACTTTTTGCTGCCCATGTCTGCACAACGACCGGGATGCTTAATTGCACCAGCAATCCATTGTTTTTCTTCTAATACATAACCTTTTTCTTCGCAGTACTCATGAAACGATTTCATATTAACACCTTCTAAAAGATAGTTAATATATGTATGTTTTATTAAAGGAATCTTAAGGTTGTATCAGTTGCTTTATCATACTCAAATATTCTGTATGTCAACTCGCTAGCCATCATACCTTTTTTCTCGTTGCCCACCACGCTGATGGGAATGTTTGTTGGCAGGGAAGAATTTGTCAAAAATTTAGTGAAATAGTTGCCAATTAATATGAATGGATAGAACCATTTCGGAACAATATCTTTTACTAAGTAAGCTCCACCCAAATCCAAACCACAGTTACCGTACATCATTTTAACGGCTTCGGTGCAGTAGAATGACATGGGATCGTTGAAGTTGAAATCATAGCTTGGATCAAGTTCTAAAAAACCTTTGATTTGATTTTCGATGCAATTTTCAATATCTTTAGTTTTATTCTGCAATCTGTAGACACAAAAATCTGTCATATACCAGTTGTCAAACCAGTCTATTACTCTGAGTTTTCTTGTTCCCCAATCTGACACATCTATTGCGTATGTTTCACCATTCTCTACAAGGATGAGAGTGGCGTGAGAGTATAATGATTTGGTAAAAGTTTGGATCAGTTTGCCAAAAGGTATTCCTAATGGACCTGTGACATCAGATGCATTATAAACTATATCACCAGTCTCAAGGGGAATTTGTTTTAGTTGTTGTACTATTTGTTTTCGTCTCTCGTATAATGGTCCCGGCTTGAACATGATGAATCCTATTTTTCGTATTATAAATATAAGAGTAGAGGGTTTGGATTACTGCGGAGAAGCTTGTGACTCGTTTTGAGGAAATGATTTTCAGCATTTTACTTATTTTATCTGTAGTGGTGTTTCCTCTACTATATTTTTGGGTTTGTAAGAAATTACTCGAAGACTAGAATTTGTTAATATAGAAACTTTACTCAAGGAAGCAAAAATGAAAAAAATATGTGCCTTGCTTATTCCATGTGAAGGAGAAATAAAATTAATAGAGATAAATGATGATATAGAAGAAAAGCAAAAAATGGTAGGCGGGCCAATAAGCCATGTGTCTGTTGCCGAAGACAATCCTTTTTTGATTGTTGTAAATAAAGACGCAAAGTCTAATAAACTTCCTTTGAATATTCGTGGAACTTGTATTGCAAATAGTTTTTGCAGAGTGACCAATCAGTTTTTTCGTGATATAGCTGTTTTCGGTGATGTTTTGGTAGAAGGATGTCGTGTTGACAATGAATTACAGGAATTTGAAAGTTGTTCTCTGCCAATACTCTATCTTGAGGAAATAATAGAATTCTGCAACAAAGCAGACATATGGTGGAACTCTATGGGTAAAAAGATTGCCAACTCAGCTTATATTAAATGGCTTACCAAACCACAAAATATTGAAGAAGAATTTTAGTTGCATTTTTAAAATCTGTTGGTAGCATGCAGTTGTCCCGGCGCAGGGTTAATCAAGCGAGTCAGAGTGCGCCATCTGATTCGAATCACGGAGGAAGTACAATAATGTTGCGTTTTGCTTTTGCTGCTCTGGCAATCATGTCTCTGGCCACCGAGTCTTTTGCAGGCCCTTTCGGGCTTTTCAAGAGAGGCAGCAGTAACAACTACAGCAACCAAAACACTAACAATTCAGGAGGAACAGTCTATTATGACAACGGTGAATTGTATTCAGCGCAAGGTGTTGCTAACCGAATGGCACGACTGCTTCGTATGGCCCACCTAGGCAACCCAACTGGTGGTTATGAGGGAGTGGGAATGGGCGGTTCACCCCAAGCAGCAATCCAAAATTGCTGTTATTATGGCAGAAGGCCTCTCCGTGATAGTGGTGTGGCACAAGGTGCTAACGGCATGTGGTATGCATGCTGCCGTTACAACTAATTTATTTTAAAATTTGACATAACGAGCAGTAACCTCACGAAGGCGGGCCACATAGTGTGGGAGGTTGCTGCTCGTTTTTTCGTAATTATACTAATAAATAATAATACAAGGAAAATACACTATGCCATTTATTTCAAGACCTGACGGTGATGTTAAAAAAGTTTTTATTACTGACGCTTGGCTTCTCGACCAGTTTGTAGGAAGCACTCTTTGGTCTTGGGGAAGAAATTATCAAGGAGGACTGGGGGACAACTCCGTAACCAGCAGAAGCTCTCCTGTTCAGACTGTGTCTGCTGGCACAAACTGGAAAGAAATTCATCTTGGCTCATATCATTCATTGTCTATAAAAACTGACAATGCACTCTGGGTATGGGGCTATAACAATCACGGCCAACTAGGTACTAACAATGTAACTAATTATTCCTCTCCCGTGACTACAGCTATATCTGGAACATTTTGGAAAACATGTGCTGCTGGATACTACCATAGTGCTGCTATAAAGACAGATGGAACGCTCTGGATGTGGGGATATAATGCAGATGGAGAGCTTGGAGATAATACAGTAACAAAAAGAAGCTCTGGTGTACAAACAGTAGCAGCTGGTACAAACTGGAACAAAATATCTTGCGGTGGATATCATACTGCTTGCATAAAAACAGACGGTACGCTTTGGCTATGGGGGTATAACAACCAAGGGCAGCTTGGAGATAATACTAGAACTCATCGTAGTTCTCCTGTCCAAACAGTAGCTGGTGGAACTAATTGGCTAAATGTTTCTTGCGGAGGATTTTCAACGGCAGCAATTAAGACGGATGGAACTCTCTGGACTTGGGGAGGCAACAGCTTCGGTGGTTTAGGAGATAACACAATTGTTGATAAGTCATCTCCGATCCAAACAATAACAGGAGGGACAAGCTGGAAACAAGTTTCGATGGGTGGTGGCAACCACACGGGGGCAATCAAGAATGACGGAAGCCTCTGGATGTGGGGGTATAACCTTACAGGATCATTAGGGGATAATACTATTACTAACCGCTCATCTCCCGTTCAAACTGTATCTGCCGGAACAAGTTGGAAACAGGTTGATTGTGGAGGGTTTGGACAATCAACAGGAGCCATAAAAAGTGATGGAAGTCTTTGGTGTTGGGGAAGAAATGTTATTTTTGGCACATCCACCATAACCGGCCAAATAGGAACCAATGCTGCCCTGCAATTTTATTCATCTCCAATTCAAACAGTTGCTGCTGGAACAACTTGGAAACAGGTTTCTGTTGGATACAACAGAACTGCTGCGGTAAAAAATGGTTAGTTTTTTATTTGATTAATATGGCGAAACTTGTTATGATAAGACTTGTTTAAAGAGTCTTTTCATTCAACAAGGAGAAGAGCAATGGACTGCATTCGAGTTAAGATTGAAAATGGTTCTTATCAACCTCTTTCTAATCAAGTGGAAGACTGGGAAGCAGTCCTTTCGTTTGCTGAAAAGACTGAACATGTGTGCCATATAGAAGGCTATAACCCTTATACAGAATGTTACAAAGTTGTCGTTGGACAGGATGAATACTTGTATTTGGTAGAAATGTTTCAATGGTAAGGAGGCAATATGACAAATCTCAATAAATTGTTAGATAATAACGAATTTGATAAAATTTTAGAGTACGCTATCAAAAACGAAAATGATGAATTTGACATCATTGGACAAAAAAAACTCATTCGGTATTGCACATCAAGAGGTGCGGATACAAAATGTATTGAAAAGACGATATCCGAATATCTGAAAACTGGTGAATACAAGAAGATTGAACCATTTATGGAATTTGCTAATGTGGACACTTTGCTCATTCGGTCAGTAGAATTGAATTGGCCTGATGGAATTAATTTTGCTATCAGGAGGGGAGCAAAAAACATAGACTTTGCAATATTCAAAGCAGTTCAAATGCAAAACTATGAATTAGCTGAATATTTGCAACGCAAAAAGTGACAGGAGGGCTGAAATATGTTTACTAATACTGAAATATCAAATTTGCTCGATACTGGGGATTATCGACAACTCATTTTCTCAATCATGAGAAATAAAGAATATGATATGAAAGATAGAAAAGATATTTACAAGTATCTCAAAAGAATTCAAGCTTTTAACAGTATGGACAGAATAGATGAAAGTCAATTTCTTTGTACTTTAGGTGATAAAGATATCATTTCTACATTTCTTGCAGAGGACTTTTCCCTTTTGACAACGGGAGAGCAAGAACAAATTTTTTCAATTTTATTTGAGTGTTATGATTACAAGCAAATGCAAGAAATTTTGCCTGATGAGATTTATTTTTGCAAAGATTTTTTCAATAAAATTCTTGATGGATTTGCAGATACACCAGACTATTTTCGAAGTTTTGTAATCAGCAAATTGGATATTCATAAAATGCGTCTCAACGCACACGGTGAGGCTATTTTGTTGGCAATTGTTAAAAGAAAGTACTTGCTTCATTATTTTGTGAAACTATTTGAGGATGCAAAGAAAATTCAAGAAACTGACAATTGGTTAAAGAATTTTCTGCATGCCAACATAGGTGTGCATACAAACTTCAAAGAAGAAGATTTGGTTTTTATATCTAAGTATTATAATCTGAAAGATATTTTCAGACAAGATGTTTTGAAATATTACTTCAATAGTGTCTACAAATGGGGAAAGCCCAGTAAGCAGAAATTAGATTTGGCAAGTTCGATTGTCAAAACAGGATTCAGAGGTGTGACGAGCGTATTCACGGAAGCAGTCAAACGAAATGATATTGAAATGGTGAAGCTACTTCTCCCGTGTAAACCTCGTCTCGATAAAGCTATGGCTTGCATCAATTCTGTACAAGTGGGAGATTTACTCAATGTCGCAAGTCAAGAAAGGGTAAAGAGAAAGGGCAAGAATTCTCTTGATCAACCTGTGGATCAGTAAGCATATTTTTATTTTGAGTTGTGTTTTTTTCGTGCGTTTGGTATCATGTTCACATAGGGAATGAATCACTTCGATTCTCCCGGTTTCTTTTACTTTTTTAAGGAGGATGCGATGTCTGATAAGAAGCAAGCTACCGCAACTAACACCGAAGACCGCAAGAGCAATGGCAACAGCATTTTGCTGCGTATGAGTCCTGTTCTGGCCGATGCTCTTCGGACTATTTCCAAGCGTGAAGAGCGCACTTTGACTACCATCATGTCCCGTGCGTTCAAGGACTACATCAAGACCAACCATCCTGATATTAAGTCCGATATTGAGTAATCAATATGCATGCTGTTTTCAAGTCCCTAGTCAATTTGTAAGTTGACTAGGGACATTGAAAACCTAGAATAGAAGAGATAGGCCCTCATAGCTCAATGGAAGAGCAACAGCCTTCAAAAGGAGCGTTATAAGAGAAATCTTATAATGGATCGTGTCAAATTCGGTGAATCCTTAACTGGTAACGCCGAGCCAAGCCCGGAAACGGGAAGGTGTAGAGACTGAACGGCACGGACCTGAACAGATAATGCTGAAGGTCAAGACACAGTCCAGACCACGAACCCACATGGGGCGGTGAAAACCGTAGTGGTATGCTAAGCTGTAGGTTACAGGTTCGAGTCCTGTTGAGGGTATTTCTGGCGAATCTTTTTTAACTAATGATTAGTATTGTTCCTTAACCAGTAATCACTAAAGGAGTATATAATGCAGTATCTGAAGATTGAAAATGTTGGCGTTTGTCCTACTGAAGGTTTCACCATTTTTGGTGCGTCTTCTAAATCTGAAAATACCGATCCGAATATTATTGGCACATTTGGCTCTGGTGCAAAGCATGGCATTTCTCTTGCCTTGCGTCAGGGTTTGATGCCTGTTGTATATTGCGGTAAAGTTCGTCTGGCCTTTTACACTAAGCCTCTCAAGATTAAAGGTGTTTCTGGAGAAGCGGTTCACCAGCAACTGTGCGTTAAGATTTCTGGTCAAACTGAAGATAACAAGACGATCAATCAAGATCGTGAATTGGATCATACTCTTTCTTATGGCAATAAAGATTGGAATGAGCTTTCTTTGGCTCTGCGTGAGTTTGTTTCAAATGCAATCGATGCTTGCTACGAGCAGGGATTGTCCCCAGACTCCATGAGTGTTGAGTTGGTGGAAGAAAATCAAGTTCGTGCCAAGGGTGGTACAACTCGCATTTTTGTTCCAGCTACCATGGATGTCATGCGTTTTCATCAAGAAATTGGCAAGTGGTTTCTTCACTTTAGTGAACCACAAAGCATGGAAAATAAGTTGCTTTTCAAAAAGAATCGAAATTGCGTTGATAGTTCAGGTAACAAAAAGTCTACTGCCGTAATCTACCGCCGTGGTGTGAGGGTGCGGGAGTTCACTTCTTCTGATATTCCCAGTCTTTTTGATTATAACATCCCTGATTTGCCAATCGATGAATCCAGAACTATCGATGACTGGAAGGCTAAGTTTGAGTGTGGTCAAGCTTTGGCGCAAACGGAAGACCCAACTGTTCCTACTTTGATGTTTCAAAAGCTTGTGAAGAATGAGAGTTGTTGGGAACTGGAGCAAGATGGATTTGCGCTGACTTACTGCATTTCTGATAAACAAAAGAAACAGCAGATATGGCAAAATGCTTTCTTTGCAGTTTGTGGTAAGAATGCAGTCATCACCACTAGTGCTCTTGCTGATCGTTGCAAGGAAAAAGGCTACACACCTATCGTGCTATCAAACGCACAGAGTGGATTTCAGAAGTTTTTGAAAGAAATGAATATTCTTTCTGATGTGGATGTTTTGACTGCTAATGATTTGAATGGTCGCAAGATTTTTGCTCCTTCCTTGGCTGTTACCCAAGCCCTTAATTGGGTCTGGGAAAAGCTGGAGAGCATTGATATGACCTACAATCGGCCAAAACCTGAACTTCGTTGCTTTCGTCAGCTGACGGAAGCATCTTCCATGACATTTGGTTACTGGCTCGACGGAACGATTTACATCAATGAGGATATTTCGCAGAATAGTAATAACTCTTTGATGGATACCATGGTTGAGGAAGTAGCGCATCACATTACCAAGGCAACAGATGGTAGTCGTGATTTTGCCAACTTCCTGATCCGCATGTCTGTTGAACTTGCGAAGTCTACCGACCCCAAGTAAAACCGGCGAATCTATTTTTTCTCAATATTACAATCATCTTAGGTCCATTTTATAAAGGAGATAATATGTCTAGAAGGAAGTCACCAGAAGCTTTGTACATCGAATCCAAGCTTAAAAATGATCACAATCTACGATATGCCGATCTGGTAAAAATGCCAGACTACGCTTATGATATCGAAAATGCATATTTCAATACTGTCAAAAGTCGTTTTAGAAAGGTGACGGCTGAAAAAGCTTTTGCTGTGGTGCCACAAGTTGCAGAATTTGACTCAGAGGATGTAAGTGACTTTGAGCCAGAGTATGATGAGCAGGCATCCAAGTTGATTCCATCTCTTGACCCGTATTTTGCAATCACAGAAGAGGGCAATAATTTTATTGGGCTTGTGCAGTCAATGAGCAGGGTCAACAATTTAAATATTAGACTGGTTGGTCCAGCAGGTTGTGGCAAAACCAGCTTTGCAACACAATACGCTGCAAAAAATAACTATCCTTGTTTGATTATGGACTGTGCTAATGTTCGAGAGCCTAGAGATTGGTTCGGATATCGAACATTTGATCCAGTTACTAAAGAAATTGTCTGGCATGAGAGTCTCTTTGTTAAGATGGTTGAAACTGCACATAGTGTTATTGTTCTCGATGAGCTTAACCGTGTGTCTCCGTTGGTGATCAATACGCTGATTCCTTTGCTTGACCATCGTCGCTCTACTTATCTTGAGGAAGCTGGCAAGAACATCAGTTGTGCTGAAGGTGTTACATTCTGGGCTCCAATCAACGAAGGCAGTCAGTTTACCGGAACGATTGCTCTTGATGAAGCAATCTCTGATAGATTTGGTCTTGTTATGGAGTGTAAATTTTTGCCATCAATTGAAGAAAAGCTGGTTTTGCATAAAAAGACTGGTTTGGAGGAATCAGTTTGTGAAAAACTTGTTGATATTGCAAATCAAGTAAGAATCAAATCACAGATGGATTCAGTTGATAGTTACAGCAAGCCTATTTCTACACGAATGCTTGAGAATGCTGCAAGAGCTTTCAAAAAGCAGGGGGTGAAGTCTTTGCAATTTACTCTTTTGAACCACTTCAGTTCGGCTGGTGGTGCTGCGAGTGAGAGGAATAATTTGAGAACCCTGCTTGTTGGCAAATTCGGACTACTTTCATAATAAGGAGAATTTATGAGCAGCAAAACTAATCTGTTTGATGACAGTTGGGAGTATGAAGATGATGATGCTTACTTCTACGGAAAGAACACGGAAGTAAGCCATACACCATGGTCTGTTTATAACCCAATTAAATCAACTAGTGAATATTTAAGGCAAAGCTCTGGGTATGATGATAGGTATTTCAAAGACAGCCTTCATCAGACCGAAGAAGATTTGCATAAGACTTTGAAGGAACTAAACAAAACAATCAATTTGACTGCAAATAGTTCAGACGGATACGAGAAATGTCTATGCGTTAAATATAGTAACGGCAAAGTTACAAATGATTTGTTGTCAGATGTTCTTTATGTCTCTCCAGATAGTTTGCTGGACGAGGATATGAAGTTAATTGACAAGGATCAGAAGTATTTTGATGTCCTAGACGGGTTGAATGGTCAGGCCTTGCTTTGTTCTTTTATTAAGAAGAGTATTCATGTTGATTCAGCATTGCAGTTCAAGAATTCCGATTCTTGGGCTGTGCGTAATATTTTTATGACAGATTTGCAGTCTGGTGCAAGCAATGAAGTCTTTTCAAAATGGCCCGGTTTTTTGAGTTATGTAACTCAACAAATGGTGGTGTTTGGACAACAAAAGAAAAAGATAGAGGAGAATTTAGTATCAAATATTGCTAAAGGATCAGTTGAGTTCGATGACATTGTAGAGTTACTTTGTTTCAATAGATTAAGTCCAGAAAAAATTGATTATTATATTTTTCCACAAGAATTTAGAGACAAGATCGATGAAGTTGATACACATTTTAATGACAGATTAAATTCATTTGTTACAGACCAATATAAGTTTGATCGTGCGGTCAACTTGTATCAAGACATGCTCGAAATGTTAGAGCCTAGTGAAACTCAAAAATCGACTATCACATTGAATGATATTACGATAGAAACAAACAATTCTGCCAAAGATAGGCCTTTGACTGGTGGGGATGCTTATAACAACAATATTTCAATTCCCGGAAATATTATTAGTAGCTCTCTCGATCACAACAAGAATCTTAGAGATAGGACAAAGTCTTTTGATGATCATTTGAAATCACCAGTCTACAACAAAGATAACTATTTGACACATTTGAGCTATAAGCTTGTTGTTCCAGCTGTAAATACAGAAACTATTGAAGCATACAAGAAGATTGTTCATGCACATAAGAAATCTATTAAAGATTTAGAAACTTCTTTTATGTTTAGAAACAATGTTAACCAAACTTTTACTTACGGCACTAACTCTGGAGACCTTGACGATAATAGTTTTTACAAAACTTTTCTTGGAGAGCATGACAAAATTTATTATCAAAAGGATTTAGTATCTAGAAAAAAATATCATGTAAGTATTGCTCTAGATCAAACTGGCTCGATGGCTGGCAGCATGAGAGAAGCAGCAACTTTGGCAATAATTATGGCTGAAGCTTTGAAGAAAATAAAAGATGTAGATTATTCAATTTATGGTTTTAACACGGGTACAGATGTAGAAACCCATGTGTATAAAGATCATAACTATAACAAGACAGAGGCTTTGTCAGAAATATTGGCATCTGGCAATACAGCTATGGGGTATCACTTGTGTGCAATTGCAGATAAGATTATTACACAAAATCCGTTTGTTGAAAACAAGATATTGTTTATGATTACGGATGGTGAGCCAACACATGGATCGGTTGGTAAAAATCCCGTTGAATTAACCGCTTATGCAGTTGAAAAGGCAAGAAAAGCTGGGGTTAAGGTTTATGGTATCGGAGTTCACAACGCTTTTTCAGAGCAAACGGGCAAGGCGTTGTTTGGAGCAGGCAATTTCGCAGTTATTCAGGGTATAAAGGGTACCTTGCCATTATTAAGAAATAAATTGGCAACCTTCTTAAAAAGGGTTGCCTAATTTATGATTCTTGTCTAAACCACTCTGCAAAATTCAAATGGCCTTCGGATTGTGATCTCCAAGCTGGATAAAGCAGACTAGTTGGCGCAGGCTTCTTGGATAACATGTAGAGTTCTTTCCCAGATGCTAGGTAAGGGTCCACTTTGATATTGCTCTTGGGCAAACATTGGTTTGGAATAAATCCAGTCAATTCTGGGTGTTTTTGCATGTCAGGGTGGCAAAGTATTGAAAGTGCAGCTTGATACATTTTAGATTCTGCTGGGCTGCTGTGAATTAATCCTCTTAGTTTAACCATATCTTCGGATTTTACTTTAATCCCATTTATAACATATTCAGGTTTGAGAGGTAGTTTAGCAATTTTTCTTGGCGCTTCTTCAGGTGCTGACTTGTCAGCAATTGGTGAAAAAAGATATGGTTCTCCTTTGAAGGGGACGATTGCCCATTCTTTTGCCATGCCTTTTCCGTATCTTTTAAAAATTTCAGAAGTGACTGCGGGATCATGCAAAAAGGTTTCAAACTTTGGATGTTCTTTGCCTTGCCAAAACGCTATGACAAGTTCTTTGTCTAGTACTGCAATTCTCCCCGCCAGAGCATCTCCAAAATTTAGGCATTTCCCTCGTATGCCAAAAGTAGACTTCCAATCTGATGGATTGATTCCCATTTCTTTGAGCTTGGCATCTAAAAATGGAAAATTTTCTTTAGTTTTATAGTTTAATAAATCTTCTATTTGAAAAGATGTCACAACGCCTTTGGCTTTTGGGAAAATATCATAAAATGTAGTTTTATTATTTGCTAAGTCATCATGTGCTTCGGGACAGTCTACATGATGAAAGGATTTATTATAAAAAAATGTTATGCAGGGGTATTCGGTATCATGTTTGCGTTCATCATACAAGAAGTCTGGGTCCACTTTTTTTAAGTAGCTTAGGTCCATGGTCTCTCCATTTTATCTAGACTATTTATTATTTTTATTTTTATTTTAGTTGTCATTCGATTTTGTATCAGTAAAATAAAACTATTACTTGGAGGATTCCCATGTCAAAGTATCTTGTAGTTGATTGTGAAACAACTGGTCTCGATCCAGAAATACATGGATTAATTACTTTAAGTGCAGTCGTATACGATGGAAAAAAGAAAGTTTCCCAATGGCATGGAGCTAACAAAGACTGGCAGCAGTTTACAATAGATGCTTCTGCCCTCAAGGTTAATGGAATTAGTCTGTTTCAGACAGAGTATTTTTCTGTTCTTACAAAAGACATAATAGAGGGAACAACAGAAAAAGGTTATTATCTCATAGAAAATTATAGCACATTTGTGCGTTTCTTCGTCAGCTGGTTGCTTGAAAACGCAACTGATTGTGATTTTTTGTTAGGAATGAATGTTCAATTTGATTTGTCATTCATAAAGAAAGCTTGCAATACATTCAATATGAAGATTGATAGTTTGTTGCCCAGAAAACAAATTGATCCGTTAATTATTGCGTCTGCTGCTCTTGATAGCGGTAAGCTCAAATCTGATTTAAAGTATATAAACAGTCAATCGATGTACAATATGTACGAAATTAATTCTCAAGGTATACATCGATCAGATGTTGATGTCGTTCTTGCATTTGAACTTTGGCAAAAAATGAAAAAAGACATTTTTGCTTAATAATTTCAAAATGATTAACTAAAATAATTTTATGAAAAAGTGTAAAGCAAAATTTGTTTTTAACACAATGGTTTCAAATGAGAGCCATTGCATCCTTAGAATGCTTGAATCGGTCTACAAATATGTAGATTATTGGGTAATTCAAGACAACGGTTCTACGGATGGAACTCAAGATTTGATCAAAAACTTCTTCGCAGAGAAAGGCATTCCGGGATTTCTTTACGAAATTCCTTGGTCTGGCTGCATGGGTCAGAATCGAGATCACACAGTTCAAACATGTTTGAAAGCAGATCATGGTTGTGATTGGATTTTGCGGGTTGATGCAGATGAAGTGTTAGAGGTTGATGATGACTTCGACTGGTCAATTTTTGATGAAACCAGCATTCAAAGTTTTGATGTACCAGCTAAATCTGGTGTCGTAAATTACTACCGCTGTTGGCTTTGGAATGCCAAATTGCCATGGAAGTTCAAGCATGATAAGCGCCATGAATGTATCATGTTGGACAGGGATAATGTAGGAGAAAATTTCCAAAGAGTTCAACTGCCACCTAGTTTTCGTCACAAAGTGATTGCAGATGGGCAGACCTACTCAAATCCATTCAAGTATTACATCGATGCTCTTGAATTAGAAAAAGACATGATCGTGAAGAAGGAGATGCTGACCGACCAGTATCACTTGTGGTACTTGGGTAAAAGTTATCATGATAATGTGCCATCTGGTCATCTCCCATTTGGTGAATTGCATAATCATGAACTAGCTAGGCGAGGATTGTTTTATTTTGAGAGATTCCTTGAAGTAAGACACCAGTTTATGTCAGCTGGAACAATTAAATATGTTGATGAAATGGCATACACAGGATTTCTGTGTATGGCACATTTATACTCCGTGATGGGAGATTTAGAAAAAGAGATTTGGGCTCTTAAAACTGCTGAAATGACTTGCCCAAGAAGGAATGAACATCTTAAGAGATTGGCTTGGCTTTACCATCGCAATAAAAGATTTGCAGAGATGCTACAAGTCACAACTCGAATGATGGACCCTCAAAGAACTAACCCTTATCCGAGTCTTTGTGTTGTTCTTGAAGACGATGCTTACCACAATACAGGAACATTGGTACAAGACTTACATCGCTTAGCTCTTGAATGCAACCAAATGCACTAATGAAAAATGTAGCTATTTATGGATACCATGACGCATCTTTATGTTTGAAAGATAACGGTCGTTATTACATTTATGAAGCGGAAAGATTTTTCGGAAAAAGATACTCGATACTGACTCAAGAGTTCAAAAATCATCCTATTGTTGGGCATTTAGTTCCTTCAGATTCGCAATTTCATGCATTCTTTGATCACATCAAAAACAAACATAAATTTGAAACTATTGAAAATCTTTACTATCACGACATGTATCCTCCAGATATCAATAAAATCAAGCAATTTTTTCATGTCCAAAATTTCAGAAGCTTCAATCATCATGATGCACATGCTTGGAGCGCATATTGCCAATGTCCTTTTGATGAAACATATATCATCACATATGATGGAAATGGAAAAAACTTAGTTGGTCCAGAAAGTAGTTTTGTGCTGTGGTACGCAACGCCAACAGAAGTAAAAAAATTAAACGACTTCCAGCCATGGGGTTCATACAGCCTTGGTAATTGTTACATCGCACTTACAAATTGTCTGGCTTCGATCAAAAAGAAGAAAAATTTTGGTTTGCCCAGCGCTGGTAAGCTGATGGGTCTTTGTTCTTATGGTCAACCAAGAGAAGCATGGAAGCAAGTTATAAGAGAGTTCTTTGATAGCGGTTCCAAAGATGCAGCCCAAGGTGTTGCTAATGTTGTTGGATTTGATCCAAGAGAATATGACACGATATCTGGCAGGGATGAGTTAGATTTTGCAGCAACTATTCAATGGGCTTTTGAAGATAAGTTTTTTGGAATTTTCAACGATTTAAATATTCCTCCGAATTCAAATTTATGTCTTGCTGGAGGTTGCGCCCTTAATATAATTGTAAATCAAAAGCTATTTGAGATGGGATATAATGTCTATGTTCCACCTAATAGTGGGGACTGTGGCATTACACTTGGGGTTGTAGCCCATGAAAACCAAGATAGAAAAATAGATGCAACATATTGTGGTTATGAGATTTTAGATTATGGGTATTACGATAGTAGTTTTTACAGACACGATGTCACCAATCAAGAAATAGCAAAAATTCTTTTTGAGCAAAAGAAAATTATTGGTTACATTCATGGCAATAGTGAGTGTGGTCCTAGAGCTTTGGGTAACCGTAGTATTCTTTGCTACCCAGATATTGCAAATTTAAAAAATAAGTTAAATAGTGAAATCAAATTTAGAGAATGGTATAGACCATTTGGAGCAGTAACAAAGTTGGAAAACTTGGAAAAATATTTTTACAAGGCTTGCGAATCACCATTTATGAATTTTTGTCCAATTTTGAAAGAACAATACAGGTGGCCATCAATTACACATGTTGATAACACTTGCAGAATACAAACGGTTACTCGACTTCAGCATCCCGATTTGTATGACATTCTTACTCAAATAGAGAATCTAGGAGGAGAGGGAATCCTTCTGAATACATCATTTAATATAAAGGGTAAGCCAATTTTAACTACTATGCGAGATGCATTTGAGGTTTTAGAACAAACTAAGCTTAATGGCTTTGTACACAATAATTTATATTATACGAGAGAGGTGTGATTGTGGACATGGCAGTTTATGGCTACCATGATGGTTCTGTTTGTATCAGAGATGATGATGGTAAATATCATATTTATGAAGCTGAGAGATTCTTCGGGAGAAGGTATTCTCTTATCACCAGAGAATTTGAATTAGAAGAAAATGTATCTTTTTTAACTCCTACAGAAGATGAGTTCAACAATTTTTTTGTTCACATAAAAAACAAACATAAAGACAATCGAATAGAAAATTTTTATTATCATGACATGTATGCTCAAGATTTGGCTGTCTTGAATTCAATTTTTGATATTAAAAACTTCAGAAGCTATGATCACCACTATTCTCATGCCTGTAGTGCATATTATCAATCTCCATTTGATGAATGCTACATAATAAGCTACGATGGTTCTGGCAAGAATACAAATCATACCATGAGTTCTTTCGTATTCTGGCATGCCAAACACAATGAAATAATTAAGTTAAGAGAATTCACCCCTCACACAGCATTTAGCTTGGGTGATTGTTATATTGATCTTTCTATTTGTTTGTCTTCAATAAACGGATCAGAATTCTTTGGATTGCCGAGAGCAGGCAAACTGATGGGTCTTTGCGCCCATGGAAAACCACGGGAAGAGTGGAAAATTCCAATAGCCAAATATTTCGATAATCCCGGATATTTAAGTTTGAATGCTTTGGCAAATCAAATAGGTTTATATGTCCAGCATTGGCACACCTTGTCTGGACAGGATGAGTTAGATTTTGCTGCTACCATCCAATGGGCTTTTGAAGATAAGTTTTTTAGATTATTCAATCTTATGAAGATACCTAAAGGTTCAAACATATGCATGGTTGGAGGTTGTGCCATGAATATTGTTGTGAATCAAAAGTTATTTGAAATGGGATACAATATTTATGTGCCACCGAATGTTGGTGACTGCGGGTTAACTTTTGGAGTTTTAGCCGATATTTATAAAGATAAAAATATTGACCTCACCTATGCTGGTTTTGATATTTTAGATGAAGACTATCGAGATCATGAATTTAACTGCGAATACATCAGAGAATCTAGTATTGCTAATTTATTATTTTTTGAAAAACAAATAATAGGGCTCATGCAAGGCAAAAGTGAATGTGGCCCGAGAGCTTTGGGCAATCGCAGTATTCTTTGTTATCCTGATATTCCAGACCTGAAAAATAAGTTGAATAGTGAAATAAAATTTAGAGAATGGTTCAGACCTTTTGGAGCAGTCACGAAACTGGATGCTCTCGATAAATATTTCTATAATGCCTGTGAATCAAGACACATGACATTTTGTCCTACTTTGAAAGAAGAGTATCGATGGCCATCCATTACGCATGTCGATAATACTTGTAGAATTCAAACAGTTACAAAGGAGCAAAATTACAAGCTGTATAAAATACTCGATGAAATTGAAAAATTAGGTGGTGAGCCCATCTTACTGAATACTTCTTTCAACATAAAAGGCAAGCCAATTCTTACAACATTAAAAGATGCGTTTGAAGTTTTGAAACAAACAAAACTGAATGGTTTTGTTTGCGAAGATTTATATTTCAAGAATAACTTGAATTAAATTTCAAAAAGCATTTTTTGATTTGGGACTTTATTTAATTTTGAAAATATATATTTACTACATTGAATTGATCTGTTAGAAAATATTCCTTCTCCTTCAATTGTGTCATATCTGTCAAATTCGTGTGCTCCATCTAAAACTAAATCATAATATTTGTTCATGGATGTTCCAATTGTTATAAATGTTATCTTCCTACCATGAACTGTATGGTGTCTGCCTGTGGCAATCAATCCTTTAAAATTAACATAATTATTATTTTCTTTGGAAAACATTCCCGGCATAAATCTATTGCTTATCCAATATCCTCTTTGTTGATATTGGTGCCAACCATCACCAGAAGATTCTGGAAATTTAGGATGCAGTTCATCTCCTATTAGTTTCCAAGGCCCTTTGCCAAAGGCAGCAAATTTCAAACCGGCTTTCTTAGCCTCCTGTATATGGACCCAAGGTCTATACAAAGATTGAGCATGATTCAAAGCAGACCACCAAAATTTCTTTGGTTGACGAACTTTTTCGTATGCCAAAGCCCAGACTAAATTGCCATAACTAGTCGCATGAGCATGACAAAAACTGTAAAGAGAAAAATAACCAAGCTCTTTTAGAATGAATTCTTTTTCTGGATGATATTTTATCTTTTCAGCAAATTCATCCATTTTGATTTTGTTTTTTTTACCAAATCCTTTACGATATAGTTCTGCATCTGATTCAGAACAGTTTAAAAGCTTCTGAATAAAAAGAATTCCATCATCGTCATATATTAATTGACCACGATGGTTTCTTTCCTTATGGAATTGATCTAATACACGAATTTTTCTTCCATCAGCCGAAGGCAATGGTCTTATCAAGGCAAGCGAAAATATCACATCTTTTCTGCATTTTGGCTGGACATCAACATGCAATCGTCTCTGAGCAGGGCTTTCTCCAAAAGTTACTCCCCATGTATTGCCTGAACGAAACAGATTTGCAGTTGATTCATCGTATTCTGGATAATCTTCTAAACTTCTAGAAGATAGTTCGTTTAGTTGTGCCAAACCCCTGTTGCACAAAATATCAATCTTGAACAATCCTTTTTGTTCAACTTCATCCTTATTCAATTTAATTTGATCATTTGTAAGCTTTAATTCTTCGGGAACACAATCTGGGAAAACAACAATTCCTCCACAATGCAGGGAGTAATTTTTAAAAGTTCCTTCTAATTCTTTGGCTCTATCCAGAATAGATTCAATTCTAGAACCAGCAATATTTTCAAAATCAAAATACTTGGGCATAAATTTTCTATTGCCATGTTCCCTTATGGCTTGTCGAACAGCAGAGTTAGGACGGTATAAAACATGATTGCTTATTCTTGCAACTCTATTTGGGTATTTTTCTTTGACTAATTCTATTACACTATCTCTTTGGTTATATGCAAAGTCTATGTCAATATCTGGAAGGTCTGAGCGGTTTTCATGCATGAAACGGCTCAAGACAAAATTGTTTTTAACAGGGTCCATATTGTGGATGCCCATTAAATAACAAATTAAGCTACATCCGGCAGAGCCTCTAGTGATAAAACGATATTCAGGAACCAAGTCCAGAATTTCTCTGACTTGAATGAATGATTCAGCAAAACCAAATTTCTCAATCAAAGCCATTTCTCTGGCATATCTGGCCAGATAGGCTTCTTCTTGAGGTAGCTTTCTTCTGAAATATTTTTCAACCTTCTGGATCAATGTGCTTCATCCCTAATTTAATATGCATGATTCCTCTTTCCAATTCCCTTATTCCATGAGCTAAATTTTCAGATTTGTAGCCCATTTTTTCTGTGATTACTTTTGTTGCTTTCAAGTGGTCTACCACGACACCTAAAACATCATGAGGTGTTTTTTCGTCACAAAGCTTGTCGATGATTGAAATCCATTTTTCATTCAACGACCTGTAGTTGATTCCACGCATGAGAGAGGCTCCTGAGAGGATTTTTCAGTTTATATGAGTTCCCAAGTTTTTTCAACAATTTTGGTTGTTTTTGTTTCAGCCGATTGGTATAAAGACTTCGGTTTTGATGAATAATTCTGTTCAACAGGGAGGAAAATTAAAATGGCTAAGTCGAAGCCCGCTTTTGATCGTGTTGAAATTGATAAGACGCATGCTGAAACTATCGGTGATGCGATGAAGGCATACATTGGCCAGCCTGTGGCCATTTTGTGCGCCAGATTCAATTATAGGGGTATTTTGAGCAAGGTTGGCAAGGACTACTGCATCATTGCCCAAGCCCGTGCTGTTGAAAGCTCCGGTGCTAGCAGCCAAGAAAGGCCTAGCAATGAAGACCCAATTGGATCATCTGTTATCATCAGTATCAACGCTGTCGAACTGATTTACCAACCAGCTTGGTGTTTTGCCGATTTAAATGATTGATATGTCAATGTAAACTCTTCCTGTTTCCAAAAAACAGGAAGAGTTTTGTTGTAATTTTGATTTATTGTAGTGGAGGGAATCAAATGAAAAATACCGGATTCAATTCTTGGAAAGCTCGACTTGAATTCATGGGCCAAGAGTTCCCGTTTACCAAACCGGAAGAGGGAATTGTTACAATTAAAAACGAAGAAGGTAGACTGCATGCCGATAATGAACCGGCATGGAGATCGCCTACGAGAATCATTTGGTATCGTGACGGCAGAAAGCATGGGATTGATGCCGATATTCATGGCAGCATTACTTACTATTACGAAAACATTAGGATTCCTCCACGCTATCACCAAGCTGTGGGTGAGCCAGAGATTTTGACAGTTGAAGAGGTATTGAAGCATCAAAATGCTGAAATACGATATGTAGGAATTAAAATCATCGGGTACGATAGAATTCGTACTCACAAAAACTGTAAGCTCGTTGATACCTGCAAAAAAACAGGCATGGAGCTTTTTAGTATCAAGGGTATTTTTGATGATCCGGTTTGTGTTTTGAAAGTGATTAATAGTACCGCAGAGCCAGATGGTACTTTTAAAAACTACTATTTGACGGTCCCTCCTAACATGAAAAAATGCAAGGAGGCGGTTGCATGGACTTTCAGAATGACTGCGGATGATTACGCTCCAATGCAAGAAACTTGATTGGCTGGCGTACATATGGTATGATTGTGTGTGGCATTTTGTGCTTTCAAAAGGAGAAAGATCATGAAAAGTTTCCAAGCAAGACAAGGTGATATCTATTTCAAGGCTTGCAATAAGCCAGATATCACCAAAATGAAAAAGAAAACCGATGGCATATTTGCCTATGGTGAAGTCACGGGTCATGCTCACCGGCTGACAACTAACATCTCTGACTGTGAATCCTATGTAGATGAAAACGGAGATATCTACATTCTCTCCGATAAAGAGATGCAAGTTGGACACGATGAGCACAATGTAATCACTTGTCCTCCTAATACTTGGATTTGTGTAAGCCGTCAGAGGGAATATGATCCGGCTGCTGCTGAAAAAGAGCGCAGAGTTGCTGATTAAGAAATCTTAAGTTTCATAGAAAAAGCCAAGCAAGAGTAAATATTCTTGCTTGGCTTTTTTATTTGGTAAAAAATATGCAACAAAAATTAGCTGATTATATATCTCGCTGCTGGGGAAGCAATTACTATTGCACAGAGTTATGTAACAGGGTTTGCAATTGCGGAACATTCGGACGATCTTTCAAATCGTCCGATGTTTACAATAACGACATGTTGAAATCTTTTGTCTTCGGTCAATTTAGTGAATCATCTACATTTAAAAGAAATAACTTTTAGAATGGTGTTGTTTCATTCCAGTCTACGCCATTATTTGTGACAGTTTTATTTTGACTGCTGCTGTCTTTTAATTTTTCAGAATCACTTGAAGCAAGTAACAGCAATTTGGCATTTGCATCTGGTGTTATAGGAGCACTTGGAGGAGTGAAGGGTGCATTGTACAATGCGGTTCCCTTGACGAATTGGAAATTTGTTATGTACCCTAGGAAATCAGAACCACCACGGGTTGATTCCGTACCTATGTACAACAAATTACTGCTGTCTGTTATATCATCGCTGTTAGCCCCGCTGTAAACTTGGGTACCGTTCACATAAGCAGTAAGAGTTCCTGAAGCTCTACAAACAGCTATGTGAGTCCAAGAGGTATAAATGCCTGAAATATTACCGCAATCTATCAAATTTCCATTTGTCCAAAAATAAAATGTATTTTCACTTGACTCCATGCTACAAGCGATACTTGCTGATGGCCAAGCATTCACCGAAAATACTCTTTCATTTCCACCAGTCGGGAATTGATATTGGAACCATTCGACTGTGAAATCTCCAGTACCTACAGCCCAGTCACTACTTGCAGGAACTGTCAAATAACTATTATTGAAATGCAAGCTACCACCAAGACCTACTGGAGAGTAACCGCCTCGAATGCCGTAATATAACATTTCAAGCTGTGTTCCACCCGGATTGATTTGACTGTAAGCATTTAATGTTTGAAGAGCTTGTTCTCCATACAATGTGAATTCATCACCATGTTTTAATTCATAAGGCCAATTTTCAATCCAAACAGTCTGGTTTTCTAGATTTCGAATAATGTTGTTCACATTTGAGTCTGGAAAATTTTGCCCTACAAATTGTAATGGATCGTAGGTTTTCACTCTGAATATAACTTCTGGATATGGATATTGATTTGATTTTTGCCCGCTTATACTCAAATATGTAAAATAGCTTCTAGTTGGATCTTCATCTTGGTCAGCATCGAATCCAATTCTATATGGACCAGCCGGAAGAACTTCATTCAAAACTAATGAATTGATTGCAACGCCTGTTGCACTTGCTCCATCATATACTTCGTAAGAAAATGTACCCGCTGATGGATCGTAAACAATCTTACAAGTGTATGTATTTCCAATACTCAAATCTGAGCCAGCACCTTCACCATCCTGAGTTATTCCAGATATCATCGGGCTCCCGCAGTCTACCTGAAAAGCAATTCTGGTTGTACTTGTGCCCCAAGACCATTCTGGCTCAATATTTGGATTGAAAATACAAATTGAATGATCGGCGCAATTATTTACTTGTACAAAAGTAGCTATAATCTCAGTTTTATTATCACTTGGGATATCAAAAGTTGTTCTAATAGGGTAAGAAACATCATCTGAAGTACCTGAAAACCACATTCCTGAAGAATCGAAACCGAAGTTTACATCAACGGTTGTTTTTTCAGTATTTGGGTAATAATCAAGCCAACTTGGTTTTGTTTCTAGGTTGCTGGTATACATAATTTTCCCTTTTTATAAATCTATACTTTTTTATTTATTGTTAATTTGTTGTTTTTATTAAGAGGCTAAATTATAAATATGTTTATATAATAATAAATAACATATACCTTACAAGGAGACAATATGGACGCAGAAAACGATTTAGTTGCTCAGGGCAATTTAATACATCCGAATTATTTGCAATATCAAAGTATCGGAGACACAGACATCAACTGGGTTTCCACAGACGGAGACCCATCCTCAGTAGCTGATGCAACTATTTCAGGTGATGCCAGCTTTAATAGTACTAACGAAGGGGTTTGGTTGACACCAGCCACCGATGGAACAACCGGATATCTTTATTGGCAAAAAGATTTCGATTACACTAAAAATATAATCATTTCCGCAACAACTCGCTCTGGTGGTGGTGATGGTGGTGATGGAATTACTTTCTTCCTAGGTGGATCAGATGTTGTTTCACAGGATGGAGAAGGCCATGATTCTTTATCAATATATGTTGATGAGTTCAATTCTGATGTGGTTTTAGTTCAGAAAGACCTTGCAACTGTAGGCCCATCTGTTTCCACTCTCAAAACTCTTGATGATAACACCTATAATTTTTGGGAAATCGTTTATGAGTACAAAGATGCCGATTCAAGGATTCTACATGTTTTGTTGAATAAAAGATATGTATCACGAATCGATGTAGGCAGTTGGACTCCCGGTGGCAACTACATCGGAATTTCTGGATGGTGTGGTTCAGTTAACAATGTGCATAGCGTGAAAAGCTTCCAAGTAAAATCAGCAAGAGGATGGATTGCTTTAACTCAGTAATTCAAAATTTTATAATTACATGAGACCTTGTCAAAACTTTGACAAGGTCTTTATTTTTTTATGTGTTATAATTATTCAGTTTGCAATAATTTTGCGGTTTAATAAAAGGATTGAAAAATGGCTAAGAAAACTGTTATTGACGAAGATAAAACATTTAGTATGATCATGTTGGTGATTTGTGGTTTGTTTTTGACTGTCATAATTTCTTTTTACTTTGCAGAAGTGAAAAAGACAGAATACTTAGACGATTTAATAAACAAAATGAATGACGAAAATCAAATGATCATGAATGAAAACCAAATGTTAAGAAATGAAATTTTTGAACTGAAGAAAAAAAGGACTGGAAATTAATTCATGAAACTATGTCATCGAACGAATTCCATAAGTGTGGTGCGATGTTGGGCCAATAATTCAAATGGATCAAAATTGTACAGCACTATTTCTCCTTCCAGTTTTTTTGTCACAAATGTAGTCAATTCATTTCTGTGGAACCTATCTGGAAATCTTTTTAAAAGAGGCGCTTTTAGTTTTTTGTTTGATGGCATGTTATGTTCTCACAACTGGTCAAGGAAAATTTAAAGTGAATCCAATCCTAGAATTGTGTCAGTTGTTTTGCAAAAAAGGCAAAACAAAATTTGCAATCAAATTATTAGACGAGTTATCAGAAATTCTGATAGACCCACATCAAGGATTTATTTTGGGTTCGTGTTATCAAGAGATAGCAGAGTTTCAAAAAGCTATTGATGTTTTTGAAAGTTGTGTTGAGTACTTGCACTCTAAGGATCAAGCATACAGACAACTTAGCATTTGCTACGCTAATTTGTTACAAATTGAAAAAGCACAAAAGTATTTAGATATGTGCTTCGATGTAGAAAACCAATTGATTGCCAAGGCAAACTTAAAACGGATCAAGGATGAAATAGAGCACTTAGGGTCGAATCATGGCTTTTGGTCAACTCATGAAAACCATATTCATAGTCCCAACCTTGCTAGATTCATTTCTTCATTGTTGACTAAAGACAGAAATATATATGACTTTGGTTGCGGTGATGGATTTTATTTATCAACTTTACAAGAGTCTGGATTTGATAAACTCACAGGCTTTGAGGGGAGCCCATCAACCAGTCCTAAATTCAGCAACATCCACAAGCAAGACCTAGCTGAATTGTTTAGTGTGCCAGAAAAAGGTCATGTAATCTGTCTTGAAGTAGCGGAGCATATTCCAAGGGAATATGAAAACATTCTTATTTCAAATATAACTAATGCATGTCATGGATATCTTATATTTAGTTGGGCAGTAAGGGGCCAAGGTGGAACTTGCCATGTAAATTGCAGAAACAATGACGAAGTTCTTGAAATGTTCTCCTCTCAAGGGTTTATTTTTTGTAAAGAGCTTACTACAAAAGCAAGGCTTCTTATCGAAGATCATTGTGACTGGTTCAGAGATACTATATTAATATTTTCAACTCATCAAGAGGAGGAAAATGCCATACATAAAAATTAATAATTATGTTGTAGTTAAACATAAAAATAATACTGGAGACTTTTATGCCGTGCATGCAATAACTTCGGCATTTGATGAACCGTTGACTTATTGTCAAGAACCTGTTAAGTTAGAAGCCGATACTTTGGCTGATCTGCAATCAAAAGTTTTTCAAGTAAGCAAGAGTGTTTTGGCAAATAAGCTAGTAGTTTCTGATTCAGAAAAATGATTTGACTTAGGCTTTTGGAGATCAAGTCATTTTTACTCTTGAAAAAGCATGGCAAGCATTAGAAGGCAGAAAAGAATTTGCCATCGTTGAAACTTATAACACTATAACTATTGATTATATTGTAATATCAGATGATACATTCTCCGATGATGAGTTTGGTCGTATTCGAAGAAACTTTCGAGGAGTTGTTTTCAACAAGAAGACAGGAGAAATAATCAGTCTTCCGTTTCACAAGTTTTTTAATCTCAATCAGACAGTAGAAACTCAATTCCATTTGCACAAACACAAAAAAGCGTATGTTTTTGAAAAACTTGATGGGAGCATGATTCATTTTTTCAGGATGCCTGACGGTAGCGTCACATGCTCAACATGTCGGTCAACAAACTCTATTCAGGCAAAACAAGCAAAAGAATTTGCATTCAACAATGCTTATCTATTGAATAAGATTGTGCAAAGCATAGATTATGGGTTTACTCCAATTTTTGAATGGGTAGCCCCGCATAATCAAATAGTGTGCCATTATAAAAATCCGAGACTTGTTTACCTCAATTCTAGGAATAGATCAACCGGAGATTATTTTTTTGAGGAGAAGTATGCAGACAAAGCTGTGCGGTATGACATAGAATTTTCGGATATTCTGAATCACATAAACGGAACTGAAATGGAAGGTTATGTTTGTCATTTAAGCTGTGGGACTATACTGAAGGTAAAAACACCATGGTATTTAACTAGGCATCGTGCTGTTGACATAATGATGAGCCCTAAGTACAAGGTTATGGACTTAGCATTACAGGGTTGTCTGGATGATGTAATTTCAAATGCTCCTGATATGCATAAGCAGGTTTTGATGGATATTGATTCTGTTGTAAAAAATGATGTAGTAGAGTTTCATGCTGCATTAATTGAAGAGTATAGTTATTTGACAAGAAATCTGGAAATGAACGATACTGCATCCTGTAAAAAACAAGTTGCATCAGCATGTCAAGCAAGCCCAAATTTTCCGGCTATGATGATGTTGTATCAAAATAAAGATACAAAAAGTTTCGTGAGTAAAAAATTATATGAAAAATATAAATCTTTGTACCCCAATAAACTGTTAAATTCTGAAACATGATCAACATTAATCTCAGTTTTGAGGCAAAATGTTTGATTTTATCAATAATTTTCGGCATAATTTTAGGATTGACAATAGCTACAGTAGTGGTGGCTTTCTGATGGGGATTTATGGAAGTAATAAAAAATTTTTTGTCTCAACCCTCTGTTGCTATGTTAGGGTTTTGTTTATGTTGGATAACTATTTTTATAATCCATTTGATTAAAGACAATCGTTGATATGTTAAGATTGTTACCAGAAATAGACATTTTTGTGTTGGGCCATGAGAAATGTCAGATAGACAAAATTCCTAGTAAACCATTTTTACATAAAATAAATTTAAATCAATTAGAACTACCGATAAAAAATACAAATGATCTAGCAGAAAATAGATTCTTTTTACTTAAAAAAGAACAGTTTAATAATTGCAAAGATTACATAGGCGTTTTGACATCAAATTTTGATACGAAGTATCCAAATTTACTAAGTCTTGAAAATTTTGATCAAATAAGAGAGAAATTAAAGCATGATACTGTTTATGCAGCCAGCCCAACAGAAACATTCTATGAGGGGAAGTGGTTAAAATATACTTACAAGTATCATCTCACTATACAAAAATATATTGAGGATATGGCAAAACAATTCCATTTATCTTTAGAGGAAAATCCCACTTTATGGGCAAATAATTTTATTTGTCACAAAAGTATCTTCTTCAAATTTTTGGAATTTTTCCAAAAAGTTTTTTCTTACATGCATCAGAAGTATGAATACAGTTATCAAATGAAAGTTGATGATCCGTCAAGGACTGCTGCGTATGTTTATGAGCGGATTAGTATGTTATATTTTTCTAATAGAAAAGATTTAAAAATTTATAAAATACCAAATAAAAAACCATTTTCCTTAGACTGTGTGAATTGGATTTCTTTGGCATCTGAGAACTATAAAATTTTAAGTAAAGGATGCATCGATGATTTGATAAAACTTGGTGTAAGTAATGAAAATATAACTCATAAAAATATACCTTTGCCAGACTACATGAAAGGTGAAATTAGATTTGGGAGTGATATATGGCATCATTCCATAAAAAACAAAATTGAATTAATAATCGAAATATTAAAGAAAAACTCTACAAACGAGAGATACGATTATTTTATTTGTCATGATTGTGATGTTCAATTTTTTCCTGAAAGGCTATCTGTTTGGGAAGAGCTTTTTGAATATGTGGACTCCACTAATTATGATTTTTATTTCCAACCAGAAATTGTGTATGAAAATTATGAGTTGTGTGCTGGGTTTTATATAATAAAAAAAAGCAGAATACAAAAAGCTATCTATTTTTTGAATTTAGTATTAGAAAATCTTAAAAACACACCCCAAGAGCAATTAGAGTTTGCGGATCAATCTGTTATCAAAAACCTTCAGCATAAAACAAAATTTGTGTTACTCCATGAAAAATATTGTGCTTTTGCGGGTCGATTTAACGAAGAATATAAAAGCACTTATTTGTTTCACCACGCTATAGCAGCAAAAACAATTGCTGAAAAATTATCGCAGATGCGTAAGATGAAAAAGCTTATGCAGGAAAATAAGAGTAGTTTTTCGATCAGCAAATAATTTTATATTTTTCTGGTATTTGTACACACTTGCAAATATTTTCAGTAAAAAATGAAACAAATTGTTCTTTTTTTTCTATTCTATTTTGCCATCCTTTTTTTAATGTAAGTGTTTCTGGATGGAAATTGCCTTCAAGTAATGTTTTTTGATTTCGTGCATAAAGAACATCGTAATCGATCATTTTGAGATGAATCAACATAAGTTGAGTGTCAATCGTAGGATATGTTTCATCAAAATTATGCATACTATTCCAATAATCTATTGGCTCTTTTATAAAAACTGGTTTCCTGAAGTAATTGTTATCCCACCACAGTTTTCTTTGTTTTAATAATGGCAAGTCAGGATTCAATGCGCTCTCATTATTTTGAATATCATGTATTGGTTCATAACCCAAACAACGAATTACTTTTTGTGGCCACTTAAAGTATTTTTTTGCTGCCTGAATTAAGCCGTTTGGGTGATATAAAATTTCATCACATTCGGCCAGATACACAGAGTAATATTGATCGAGTAAAATTCTCATCAGCCTCGTAAGCTCTTGATTAATTGCTGTGAAGTCGTGGTTAAATTTTGTATTGAAAACAAAATTATTGAAAAGAAATTTTTTTCTGTAGTTGTATATGAAGCTATTTTCGCAATTATTTTCGACAACGAAAATATCTTCGGGATTAAATATTTTAGTGTAATATTTTAAAAATATTGGAAAGAAAAAATGCTCGTCATGGACATATGTCAATAAACAACAGGATTTTTTCATGGGCTTGTATAAATTTACTCTTTCCATTATAATCCTATGAAAATGAGGCGTATATGAAAACAGAAAAAACTTTCAACATCTTAATGTTTTGTTTAGAAATGATGAAAAGAGCGTTTTGTTTCTTCTTTATTTTGTCTGCTTTAAATATAGGTAAAATTTTGATATACTATGATCAATATCATCTACAAGTTCCACATTATATGGGTGTATTTTTGATTTCATTGGTTTTTTTGCTAATAATAAATTTATTACAATCAGGAATGAGAAGTGATGTATGATCGTGATATTTAATGTTAAAGTTAGCAACCTTAGATTTTTCGTTCATCAAAGGCCTAACTTATCTGATTTTTGTAGAGCAGATATATTCAAGTATTCTATAGCTAGTCATGCAATTTTAAACAAGCATGTATCAAGATACATATTTTTCATTCAATTAGATAATGATTTAGAAAATAAAAAAGATGAAATCAAACAATTCATTCAGCAGAATATCGATGTATCGAAGACGGACCTAATGTGGCACCGAAATAACACAATTACAGACTGGAAAAATCATAGTGCCCTATGGAATAATTTAGATGATGAAATAATATGGTTTGCAGGTAACGATGATCATATATTTTTTGATTACAACTTAGAGTTAGTCGAAACAGCAACTAAGTTGCTTGAAGAAGAAAGTAATAATTTTGCTGCTGTATATTTTTCGCATTGGCCAGAAGCAATTCGCATGGCATTTCACTATCATGGTAAAATTCATCAAAACAAAAATTTTGTTTTTTTTAATTGGGAGAATCACGATTCAATTCGGATTGTGACTAAAAAACTATTTAATTATTATTGGTTTGGCACAAAAGCCGATACGGCATGTGTAGATTTTTATAGAACAGATGCATTTAACTTTTCCGATGAGGGTAAATTTCCCATCAAAACATTCGTGCCAACCAGAGAGATGTGCAGGCATTTTGATGGATATAGTCATGTCGGTGGTTTATACGATTTTTTCCCCCCACTAGAAATACCAAGAGGTTTTTTTGAATCTCAAATGATAGTCAACTATGGTTTTGAAGAGATTGACAGAAATGTGACCAACATAAATCCAAGAGCAATTTCATTCAAGACAACAAATTTAGAGTCAGGCCATGACATGTGGACTATTCTTGATCGCTTGCCGTTATTCTGGAAAAACAGAATTTCAAAAATAAACTCAAATCTTGAAAATGATTATAAATTCAAATCATGTTACAAAAATCGTTATATACAAAGCCTTAAAGAGAGAGTGGATTGTCATTTTACCCGTTTCGATACTACCTATCACCCACCTGAAGAGTGGATTTTAAAACATCTTGATTAAAATATATAGTTCATGACAAAACTAGTAATACTTGCAGCTGGATTCGGTTCAAGAATGGGCTTATTAGGAGATTCGTTTAACAAGGCTTTGTTGCCTATACAGGGGAAGGCTGTAATCTCACATATAATAGAAAATGCTCCTGTTGATCATATAATAATTGCTATTGGATATAGAGGGCAACAAATTAAGGATTATTGTTCAATATTTCATCAAAAAAACAATATTACATTTATTGAGGTAGACAATTATGACGGCCCCGGTGCAGGCCCCGGATACAGCATGTTTTGTTGCAAGGCAGAGTTAAATTGTCCTTTCTATCTGGTGACAGTCGATTCTTTACTGACGCAAAAACTACCAGCAATAGATTGCAACTGGATTGGATCAGGAGATGTAGATGACATGAGACACTATTCAACCTTGAAAGTAGATGAAAATGACATCGTGGTTGATTTTCAAAACAAAAATGAAAACAGTTTGCCTTTGGCTTTCACAGGTGTAATCGCAGTAAAGGATTATGATTTATTTTGGAAAAGGTACGAACAATATTTAAATGAAAAACCGGATAAAGAAATTGAATTTGTTGGGGCATTTTACAGACCTTTCTTTGCACCAATTAAGAACAAGAAAATAGCTTGGAAAGATGTTGGAAGAAGAACCTTGTACATGAGTGTTTACGAATCTTTAGATGGTGTTGATGATTATGATTTAAAAAAAGTTGATCACGATGAATTGACATACATTTACGATGGCAAAGTAGCAAAACTTTCCATGCCAAAAATTATTACTCAAAAAAAATTAAGACAAAGAATTTTACATGACTTTACACCTGAGCCCATTCATGACAATCTTCACAACTTATTAGTTCATAACTTTATCTGTGGGAAAAACTTATACCAAATTGGAGATGCAGAAGTTTATCATAAGTTTTTAAAATGGGCTGATGATAATTTATTCTGTAAAACAATTGAATGTAACAAAGGATTCAAAGAAGCTTGTGAAAAATTTTATAAACAGAAAACTTATGAAAGAATAGCTGCATTTTACAAAAGATTTCCAGAGTTCAATTCTGAATTGATTATTGCGAGCACCACATGTGGAAACGCATTCGATTATTTCAATAAGATTGATTGGAATTTTATCTGTGAAGAATCAAAGGCCTATATTTTTCATGGTGATTTAAATTTTGGAAATATAATTCTTCAGACTAACGGAGATTTCAAACTAATTGACTGGAGATCAGATTTTGCTGGATTACCTTATGGAGATTTGTATTATGATTTTGCAAAACTTTATGCTGGATGTTTGATTAACTTTTATAAATGTTGTTACGATAAAAGATATTTTTATAAAAAACAAAGCAAAGAATATGATGTCAATTGGTTTTCGACTGCTGATGAACAAATATTTATTCACCATTTCAGAAACTGGCTGGTAAAAAACAATTTCTCGCTTGATAAAGTAGAATTATTGTCTTATTTAATTTTATTAAACATGGCCCCGTTACATCTTGAAAATTTTTCCAAATATCTGTATCTTCAAGGTATCAGGTACTTGGAGATTCATTTCCAAAAAAAATGACTGGAGCAAACATGGCTGCTTGGGAAAAAAGAGTTGATACTCGTACAAATGACATGGCCCATGGCATTACTTTCCATATGTGGGAAAGGTACATGGAGGACTGTAGAGGAGAAGCAGCATACAATACAAAAAAATTACACCTTGATGGCAAGGTCAGTCTTACTATAGCACAGGGCCAACATAAGTATGGAGATGAATTAATTGCTCAAGTTTATGGAGTTGGTGGTGAGTTTAAGCCTAGACGAGCAAGTACACATAATAGAATTCAAGTTTATCTTGGCAAGATAGATGAAAGCACGGCTACTATGCTTGAAGAAATGGCTCAAACAATTAGAAAAATAATTAGTGAAACTACAAATAGTCAGACTGACTTGACCAAGGAAACAAATTCTTCGTGCTTGTAGTTTGTAAAATTATCAACATAGGTTATTGCAACTTGAGATTCTGTTTCCAACATGGAGCGGATTTGCTCCTTGAGCCGTGTTTCATTTTGTTCTGACATTTTTTCACATACGACTTGGAGTTCTAATTGATGCAAAGAGTGCTGTATTAGCTTATATCTTTTTATTCCGAAATCATCATAGTATGTTCTGCTGCCAAATAATGGCCATTTTTTATCTCCATTAGGATAAACAAACATATTTCTTACTCTGCCGTAAATTTTTGTTATTGTTTGCAAAGACCTACCACAACTACAAGTTCCCAATTCTATCAAATCACCGTGCTTATATCTTCTAATGTAAGGATTTGTTAGAGTTGTTATTATTAATTCTTTGTTTTCATTAGTTTCAACAATTTGGTTTTCCATGACATGATAATTTTCTTGATTTGTCGGACATTGAATTGCAATTGTGCCACATTCTTCAGATGAATACATACTGCCACCCAGTTCACCAGTACCTTTTACATCTATTAAGTTGGTGATTTTTTTGAGATCAAGTTGTTTGGCTACAGTAGGATTGCAATGAAGATAATGTGGATTTTTCTTTTCAAGCCATTCTTGTATTTCTCTTACTGTGCCTAAATGGGATTTATAAGATTTTCCCTGCTTCGGTGCAATAATTTTTGGAATACCCCAAGAATCAAATTCTTTATCTTCTTTTTCTATACTGGGTTTTACCGTTGCTTTAGTCAATCCAAAATTCCAGTTTCTCCATTTCATCTCACGAATGTTTGTTGCCATGTACCAGATGTGATCGAGAATAGTTTTTTCAACGGTTACGGGTATGCCAGTTGATCCAGAACTTTTGCAACTGAATACACCTTTTTCCATTTTGGTTTTTTGCAATTCTTCTCTGCTTATGATTGGTAAATTTTTGACAAAATCGAAATTTGGTTTATAATTGTACTGCATGACATCAAAAGAATCTAGAAGATGCTTTATGTGTTGATCAATTGAAATTCTTTGCATGGAAGTTCCATATTAAAAAGGAATAAACTGATTGGTCTTCTATTGTATCAGGCTTTATGTAAAGCTCATGTGGATGTGTAAAATAATTTGCAATTTTCATGTTCGGCAAACGCTCATTAAAATATCTTACAACGAAACGGTTACAATGAGTAGATGCCATTTTTAGTACATCATTAGTAAGCTCTTCCGTAAAGTTTAAAACCCCATCACCCATGATGTTATTATAAAATATTTTATTATTTCTCCAATCTCCAACTATAACATTTTTAGATAAAAACCACGGATCGATATCCAGTTGATAATCAGTATGTATTAAAAGTTTATGTGTACAGCCAAGAAGCAAGCTGGAGCCTTGAATTTTATATTTTATGTAAATATTGATATCATCGTCTGATGGGCTATAGGGAGGCTGCAATTGTGTAGCCCAATATGTTTTATCGACAAGCATAATTTAATGTAGACACAATTCAAAATTTTTGCGTACAATGTGTCTCAGGTTCGTATACAGGAGGCAATAATATGGAATATGATTTTAGTTTTTATGGTTTGGCAACTGATATCAAACCACCTTTGAAAGTAAGTTGGCAAGAAACCAAAAGAACAGTTGATCTATCTCATAGGTCATATGCTTTTAGTTTTTTTGATAAAGGAGCTAAACAGAGCAAACATGCTGTATCATCGTGGGGCAGTAAAAAAGTTTTCTTCGGTATAATGCGCTTCCAGAGAAGTGGCTGCTTTTCCAAAAATCCCGTGGTTTCTGAATCAATTTGTTTTGGAGAATGGAGAATATAATGACAATTCACAATGCAGCAGTCATCTGCTCTTCCGTGTTTGGCAAAAGAGCTATTTCTGTTAATAATGCCAATCAACATAAAAGCAAATGTTTTACACTTTCACATTATGGGCATAATCATCAAGATTATACTTTACATATATTAGGCAGTTCATACGCACCTTATGTTTACAGCCGTATTCAGTTCAGGGCTTTTTGGGTTTAATGTCATTTTTTATTAAAAAAACAAATTAAAACACAATACCTACTAGCAAAAGCTGGTAGGTATTTGTGGATAAAATAGAAAAACTAAAAGTATTTTGCGAGAAAATCAATCTGAGTCTCGGAGACTTTTTACAGGTTTATGACAATGAATTTTTTCCTGAAACAAAAATAGAAAAATACTGCTTATTCAAAAATATTATTGATAGAAATTTGAATCAAGAACAAAAAGATTTTATAGATAGTGTCTGCAACCTTAATAACAGAGATAGTCGAACACCTACTGAATATGCAAGAGATTTAGTCGTTTCTTGGCTTGTAGAAGATGTAATAAAAAAATACCTTAATTTGAAAAATAATGGAGCGGATTCACAACGAAATTTTCTAAAAAGCAAACAAATCAAATATGATTCTGATTTTATGTTAAATGATCGATATTTGGAACTTTATGTCAATTTTACTGATTATTGGATTAAACAGAAAAAAATTGATTTAAGAATGGATAAACACTCACATTTAGTAAAAAACAAGTCGTTATTACTTGGGATAGCCTTCAATACATATCAGTTTTTCCTGATTGACTTTGGTTCAGAAGATTTGCCGTTTCATGAAAACTACAATTATTTTTGGAAGAAAAAATGCTACACTTGTGATAAGTATGATAAATTCTACGACATTGCAGAATTGAAAAACTATCTTTCTTACTTTGGATAAATATGATTCATAAAATATGGTCTTGTTCATCTACGAGTTGCTGGACTGGATCGACAGGTTTTCATCATTCGATCAATCACTTCTACAATAAAAGCAAAGGCCGATGCTTTCGCATGAATCACAGCTTTTCAAAGAATTCAATATTTTTGACTGAATGCGAGTTCATCAGACGATATTATTTTAGTGGAAACATTCAGGTTTCCCGAAATTGGAACTCAAACTCTTGATTAAACAAATAATAGCTAGAAGTAGACAGAATCAGTTTGTTTTTTATGAATTTGATTATATTGGCCAGCACATTCTTAGAGATGGAGTTTGGGAACCCCATTTTGACGAGGTAATTAAGCTTATAGGCGCTGGCTCATGTTTAGTTGATATCGGGGCCAACTTTGGTTACAACAGCGTTTTAATGGCAAAAAAGACGGGTTTAAATGGCAAGCTATTTGCCTTCGAACCACAGCGATTACTATTCCAACAATTAAATGCAAATTTAGTGCTGAATGATATCCAAAATGCTTACACTTACAATTTGGCTTTAGGAAATGAATCTGGCCAAGTTCTCACAATGGAGCCAATTGATTATCAGCAAGCATGCGTAAATTTGGGCGCTTTGAGCATTGGTTCTGGTGGAGAAACTATTAAGACTACGAAGTTAGATGATTTAGAAATTGGCAGAATAGATTTCATAAAATTAGATGCTCAGGGTTATGAAAAGTTTATTATGCAAGGCGCAGAAAACACTATTAAGAAATACATGCCAACCATTTTCATAGAAATCGAAGAGCATCATCTGCAAAAGTTTGGTGTTACAACAGACGAAATATACGAGTTGATTTCAAGTTTTGGCTACCAAATTTACAAAATCCAAAATGATTGGCCATATGATCATATTTGTAGTGTTGACCCAAGAGTTGAACATTTAAATTTGCCAATATTTAAAATGATCAAAAATAACTAAATTGTTTGTCTTGTTAATAAATATATTACTATGATAACACTACAAGAATGGCTGCTATTGGATGAAAGTAAAAAAGATGCTTGCTATCACAAGGTAAAAGCAAGGTATCGTGTTTGGCCTAGTGCCTACGCCAGCGGGGCGTTAGTAAAATGCCGTAAAGTTGGAGCCAAGAATTGGGGAAATAAAAAGAAGAAAAAACTAAAAGAGAATAAATTTCCAACACTTGAGCAATATTTGAATGAAACAAAATTCGGTCTTGAGAAGGAACGAGGTCTGAAGGGATGGTTTGATAGAAACCAAGGTAAAGGTTGGATTGACTGCAAAGCAAGCAAAAAAGGAAAACTAGTTCCCTGTGGTAGACAAAAGACTGGTCCCGGTACAGAGAGAAAATATCCTGCTTGCAGACCAACACTAAGCATGTGTAACACGGCTAAGAAAAAGAAAAAAAGCAGCAAGCCAATCAGCTGGGAGAAGAAATGAAATTTAAGGAATGGCTGCTGAATGAGGCAAAAGCATTTTCAACATCAGAAATAAAAGATTTAGCGGATAAAATCAAAGTGGATATAAGCAAATTTGATATCCAAGCAATCAAAGATGGTATGTCTGTAGAACAAGAGCATATGCAATCAAAAAAATTGGATGTAATTCAGGGTGATGAATCCAAGATTTTGAAAATTGCGTTAGCGCATCTGGAAGAAGATAAAAACTATTACAAAAAGTTGAAAAAAATTGAGCTTTAATGTTAACAAAAATATTAATCACAAGCCATGTTGATTACTTTGATATTTCGTGTAAGTTTTTATTGAATTCGATTTATCAAAATTGCCCGTTAATAAAACCACAAGACATTCTCATAGTAAAAGCTGGCGGTTATGATGACTACAAAATAGACAAAACCTGTCCAGAAGAAATAATTACTGCTCCACACAATGAATTCGATTTTACTGCCTTGATTGCCATGGTCGAGTTGGACTACCAAGCAGATTACTTTTTCTTGATGCACGATACTTGTTATGTAGGGGGGCACTTCTTTCCAAACTATTTGAAATTTGAACACGGAACTAAAACCAAGCCTGTTACAAGTTGTCAACGAAGTATGTCTATGGGTCTTTATAGTAAAGAATTTATTGTGGAGTCGAAACAGGAATTAATTGACCTTAAGAATACGGACTACACAGTACAAGGTTTGCAGAGATCAAAAAGCCTAGCTGTTGAAAAAGAAGATTTTTTATTTCAAAGATACCCAATGTCTGGCTATTGCCAACCGCCGAAAGATTGCGGTGAAAAAGATTTTTACAACACCGGAATTAATAGAAAAACAGAATACTACAGAGAGCTTGATTTATATAAAATAAAGTCAAATTGGTTCAGCAAAAATGAGTGGACTATAAAAATTTGAACAATTATGGTTTGCTTATTTTTTTTATGTATTGAATATTATCTTGCACAGTAAGAACTGTACTTGATTCTGCATGTATCAATAAATTGTTCTTTATCAGAACCACCGAGCCATATTGCTCCATATTTCTTTGCAAAATCCAATCATCTCCATTCATAATTTCACCTGTAAATGAAATTTCGATTGGAACCCAGCTAGCGGTTCTGCCGAACAAAAACCATCCTTGTTTGATGTTTGTTGGATATTGTCTGATTTCATGAGTTAAATTAGCGTTAAATTTCGTCATGTGTTCGAGTCTGTGAAAAGCCTTTTCTCTATGGCTAAAAACATGAGTTGAAACCGTAGTAACATTCAAATGTGGGCTATAAGTCAAAAACTTCACTAAACTATCAAGTAGCTCTGGAAAGAAAACAACATCATCGTTCAGCAAACAATAATACTCTGTATTACATCTGGATAATCCATAGTTCCATGCGGAGTTGACATATAAATTTGGCAAATCATTCACAACGCTGACCATGGGATAATTTTTGAAACTTTCAGTCATCATGTCTGAGTTTGCATTGTTAATTATTATCACCTCATGAACAAATTTTGTTTTAAGGCAAATTTGCTCGACCATTTTTAAAGTTATTTCGTTAAAAACTACTTGTAGAGTTGGAATTACGATGGTCACTTTATTTTTAATTGTATTTTTTGAAGCGTATGGCCTGTCATGCAGTTTTATATTCGTTATTTTTGTTTCTACTTGAAATGGCACACTAAGATTTTCTGTTTTTGATAAATTTTGCAACGGTATTGCAGACCTAGATTGTTGTTTAATAAATGAATTGTAATCAGATGGCACAGTAGGCCTGATTTTATTTTTTTGCTTTTTAATTAGGTTGTCACGACTTTTTTGACTGCTCGAATTTTTTGTATTTGTATTTATTGGTATCAGCGATTTGAAATTTGGATATGCTTTTTCATTGGTCATATTCACATTTTTATATTTGGGTAAATTATTTTTTTTATTATTCATTGAATTCTTCTCTTATTTGTTTTTCCCCGGCTTCAAAAATATTTATTGTTTTACCTTTGGCAGTCCAACCATAATTTTTGCATGTAGCTGTCCATCACCCAAAACTCGGCCATACCACCCTTTGTATTTGTCAAATACTTCTGCCACTTTTGGTGGCAATTTGCTCAAATCTGGATGATTGCCATACCATTTAACTTCTTTGTTTATTATGCTGTTTACTACATCAGGATTCTCTACTACGGGAACTCCCATGCTTAAAAGTATCTTGGCAAGTTTGTCCGATACTTCGGCATAGTGTCCGGGTTGTTTCAATTCATAAGCTTTATGGGCAATTAAATTATTTTTTGCAATATCGCTTGATGATTTTGCAGCAGATGCAACAGATTTGCTTCCACCAGAACGCTGCTTGTAAATAGTCACGGCATCCATGTCTGGAACGGCATCAACATCTATGGCTTTTGCGACTGACACTTCACCGTTTTTAAAGGCATTGATTACATCCTTAGCTGATTTAAAATCAGCATGGCCACCTATGCTTTTATAGGCAGAATTTATGAGATCAAATATTTCATAAGCCAAATCAGGGTCTTTTTCTATGTTAGTAGAATCTATGGTCACCCATTTGTTTTTTACACCAAAACTTTTTTCAAAATCCTCTGTGATTCTTTTATTGAACCAATTTGAAAATGAGTAATTCATATAGTCCTCTTTTTATTTATATATATAAATCATCCCGAATGAATAAAAAACAGGGTACACATCATGAGTCTGTTTGACCTGTAGTAGTACTCACCTTTAATCGGCTTCCATTTATCTTTTTCCCAAACCAAGTTGTACAAATTTTTGTAGACCAAGTCATAGTACACCTTTTGGCAAAAGAGTTTCTCCGCAACAGCGTTTGCAGCTATGAATGTCCCCGGTGCTGCATAATTCATGGTAGTTGCCAAGTCTGAAATGAAATCTCGATTATCGATACTGTAAATGGTATCAAAATAGATTATGGCTGGGTTGAATTCTTCGGCCATTTCATACTTTACAACATTCTTCCAATCACCATGATAAAAGTTCGCATCTGGATGAACCTTTCTATTTTCCAGAATATAGTCTAAATTATTGTCAATTCCGTGGAATTGATTCTTTTTTGTGATCAGACCAGCAGAAAGAATCTGACTGATTTCTGACCCAAACCCTACACAATCTCCATCAGGCTGGAGATTACATAAGGTCCAGTATTGCTTGTCTTCAGGAATTGTTTGACAACCTGTAGACGCACGGTAAAGATCAATCATGATTTTCCGTGCATCATGTTTTCTTTTGCTCTTGTGATAATCAGGTTGTTTTGTCTTTTTTGCCACGACTTTTCCTCCTTGTCTTGGGATTCTGAACAACATTTCTC
>Ga0315901_10000401_pt1 | contig 64617 bp, 85 predicted proteins | sample LakEriMetagenome_10_FD_203761 | JGI IMG/M metagenome (GOLD analysis project Ga0315901, IMG submission 203761) | Freshwater fungal communities from buoy surface, Lake Erie, Ohio, United States - Buoy 2 MA116 | ecosystem: Environmental > Aquatic > Freshwater > Lake | place: USA: Lake Erie, Ohio... | reverse complement strand
TGCTGGTATTCATACACTTTCTAATGTCGGTATAGGTACAACAAATCCAACTGCTGTCGTAACATCCGCTAACACAGCGGTATTGGCTGCTGGTATTGTCACTGCTTATAAGATTTATGGTGATGGATCTGGATTAACTGGAATTTCTCAATCTCAATGGGTTACAACAAACGCTGGCATTCACACACTTTCTAGTGTTGGTATCGGTACAACAAATCCAAATGAAACAGTAACTTCTAATAACACATCCACCCTTGCTGTTGGGGTAGTTAATTCATATATATCTAATACAAATATTATTGGAATTGCTGATACAAGTTATAATACTAATAATATCATTGTAGATACAAAAACTATAACTACGGCATCTACAAATCAAGTTGGAATTGATACTTTTTCAACAGACTTGTATAGAAGTGCTAAGTATTATGCTCAATTAACTAATGGTAGTGATTATCATGTTGTTGAAATTACTGTTTTACATGATGGAACAAGTCCATATTTACTTGAATCCAATGTTATTACATTAAATGCTGCTTGTGGAATTTTTACTGGATCTATAAGTGGATCTAATTTTATATTATCATTAACACCATCTTCTTCTGAACAGACTACTATTATTCTTAATAGAAGTTTAGTTCGCAGTACAGGAAGTGCATTCTCCCCAACTGGAGATTTGGAATCTCAATCTGGAACTCTTGATTTGGAAGTTGGAACTGGACAGTTTGACTTAAATACTTAATTGTTGCTTCATATATTCTATAAATAAAAATATCAATAATAAGTATTAAAAAATAAAATGTCAAAAGTTTTACAATTTAGAAGAGATACGACTTCTGGCATATCTACAGTAACTGGTGCTGCAGGTGAATTGTTTGTAGATTTATCAAAAGATACTCTTGTTGTTATGGATGGAACCACTCAAGGTGGCCAAGCACTGCAAAAAGAATTAGTAGAAAGTTCTAATATTACGGTTGGTATAATTACTGCAACTTCTATAGAAAGTTCTAATATTACGGTTGGTATAATTACTGCAACTTCTATAGAAAGTTCTAATATTACGGTTGGTATAATTACTGCAACTTCTATAAATGTTCCACCAGTACCCATTACATTCAGTCCTGCGATTGGTGCTACTGATGTTGCTCTTGCATCTAATATCATCATTACTTTTAATGGTACAGTAGCAAAGGGAACTGGTAACATCACATTAAGGTCAGGAAGTGCTGGTGGAACTGTACATGAGACCATTGGAGTCTCTTCTTCATCAGTATCTATTTCTGGTGGTGTAGTTACCATAGACCCAGTATCAAGTCTTCCTGATGCAACTAATGTTTTTGTTGTGGTTGATGCAGGAGCATTTAGTGGAATCACCACGACTTTAACAAATGCCTTGATTAATACTTATAGTTTTACTACTGCTACTGTACCAATAAATCTTGGTGACTCATATGAAGGTGGATTTCTTATATGTAAGGCATCACCAGTAAGATGGGTTGTGAGTCCTTATAGTACAGAGGTCCAAAGAAACTGGTTCGATAGAAATGATGCTAATACAACTGCTCAAAGTGTATCGGGATGCACCGGTTGGTTTGTTCCAACAATATCACAACTCCTGAATCCAGGATACTGCTGTAGGTCCTTCTGGGGTCCAGCACCTTGTTACACCCCCCCTGGTTTCTACTGGAGTAGTACAGAGGTTCCAGGTTCTAATTATAATCCTTATTTACCTTATTTGTTTTACAATGCTTGCATGCTGAGAATGTATACCGGTCAGCAGTTAACGGCCTATTCGAGCAATCCTTACCGAGTTCGTGCCTTCAGGTGTGTGACTTATTGATACTTATACTTTGATACTTGTATTTTGTACTCATTTTTTTATAAAACATACTATGGTTGAAAATCTTCAAATCTATAAAGACGCAAGTGAACTGATTGATGACCTTTACGAAACAATCTAAATATGGTAAAATACGAGAAACTTACACTGAAATCATTATGAACTTAATGCCGATTTATTCAGTTCCTCTCTGGCAAAGTGAATATCCAGAGTTTGAGGAACACAAAGAAATCTTCCTGAATGCAGTAAGAACTTATAAGGACCAAAACCCTTCAGTACAAAAATCAAATATTGCTAGTTATCAATCACCAGATACATTACACGGAGTAGAAGAACTACGACCACTCCTTGAGTATCTCTGTCAGTTGGGATTTAAGGCAGTTGGAGATTTAGACTTTGTGGATTGTGATATTGCACTTACTTCTGCGTGGTTAAACATTAATGATACTCGTCAGTGTATGAATAGTGAGCACGTACACGGAGATGTATTCTCTGGAGTCTTCTATCTCCAAGCACCAGAAGAAAGTGGAAAACTGGTACTCCAAAATCCAGCAATCAATAAAATGTGGAATGGTTGTGCTCTTACTGCACAGAAGAACCAGTTCACAGGAGAAAGTATTCGTATTGAACCAGTAGAAGGTAATATTATTCTCTTTCCTTCTTACTTACCACATTCAGTAGAAACCAACAATCACGATGAAGAACGCATCTCAATCTCATTTAATTTGATTGCTCTTCCTAAAGGTAGTATTGCATATCCAACACAGACCGAAGAAACCTGATTCTTTATGAAATCCTACTACTTTATCTCCGGACTTCCAAGGTCTGGTTCTACATTACTTTCTGGTATTCTCAAACAGAACCCAGACTTCTATGCTGATATTGCATCACCAGTACAAGGACTTACAGGAAACTCTATTGATGTGATTACAAGTGGTGAAAATAACCTTAATATCACAGAAGACCAAAGAAAAAATCTAATGTATGGAGTTTTTGATGGGTATTATAAACACATAGAGAAACCAGTCATCTTTGATAGTTCTCGTGGTTGGACTAAAAAGACACCATTTCTCAAAGCACTTTTTCCTTATACTAAAATCTTATGTCCTGTAAGAGACATAGTTTCTATTCTTAACTCCTTTGAGTTGATTGCATCCAAAAATCCATTTCATACTACAACTCTTACAGCACACAAAGATAGTGTATTTGCTCGTTGTGATGGTATGATGGATAGAAATGGTGGTATTGTTGCAGGTCCTTGGATACTACTTCGTGAAGGTTATGCAATGAACCCAGAAATGATTATGTTGATTGATTATGAGAACTTATGTAAAACTCCAGAGAAGACAATGAGAAAGGTCTATGAGTTTCTGGAGAGACCTTATTATGCTCACGACTTTGAGAATGTAGAATACTCAAATGAGAACTTTGATAAGGCTTGTAATCTTAAAGACCTCCATACAGTCAAGAGAAAAGTAGAATATAACCCTCCAAGATTTATTCTACCTCCAGAAATTGTTCAAAAATATAAGGAAATGAATATGGAGTTCTGGAAAGAAGGACATAAAATTGATGCTGATATTATTGAAAAGTTAGACAAAAAGTTTATTGAGTATAAATGAAACTTGAAATCATCTTAAGAATACACGATGGTCAAAATATACACGGATGTAAACCAAGGTATATTGATATACCCAAAAAAGACCTGATACTTGGTTGCTTATCTTCCTTGATTAACTCTGCAAATGTAGTCACAGATGCAGAGATTTCTTTTGTTGTTCTTAATGACCACTGCACTACTGATTGTATTTCTAAAGTTCATAAAATCTTTAAACACTCAAAGCATTCATACCAACTTATAGATTTAGAAGTAAAAGGATTTAATCATAGTGGATTAAAGCAGTTTGAGTATTGCAAGAACTCTACTGCTGATTTAGTATATTCTGTAGAAGATGATTACTTACACTGCATAGAAGCAATCCAAGAAATGTTGTTTTCTTATAGTTATTTAAAGTCTTATTATCATCTTCAAAAAGACCTTTGTTTGTTTCCTTTTGATAATCCAGAAGATTATGAACTACGAGATATGTTTCCTGGAAGATTGTTTAGAACACCAATAAGACACTGGAAAGAAGGAATATGGACGACTTTTACAATGATGACGACACCTAAAGTCTTTCAGGAACACTGGGAAGTCTTTGAGAAACTTGCATCAAAATATACACCTTGGAATGGAATAGACCCAATAGAAGAACTTGTTCACGAAGGAAATACAATCTCAAATATCTGGAAACATTATGTGATTCGTTTAAATCCTGTGCCTTCTCTTGCTCTTCACATTCAGTTTGAGAAACAACGAGACCCTCATATTCATCACTTGGACTGGTGGAATAAATACTCAAAACTCAAATCATTTGGAGTGACTTATGACTGAAAAACCTGTAAGAAGATTTGAACTTTGTACTGAAAGACTTAAAACACTTGAAGATGTAAAAAAAGTTCTAAAAGCACTACAAATAAGAATAGATACTGATAATCCACTTTATGAAGAACTTGAGTATTATTTCTCAACTGAAGTGATTCCAAGAGGTTACTTATTAGTACTAGAAAAATTAGGATACGAAGAGATTGGAAAAATGACTTGGGATGAAATCGCACAAATGGGAAGTGAACTTTTAAGTCAAAATGAAGAATAATATTAAAATCTAGTTAATATGATAAGAACTTATAATAATGTTCTAGATGAACACTTGATTAAAAATGTGATGGATTACTTTAAGTCTATAATGGGTGCAGATTTATGGGGGTCAAGTATTGGATGGGACCAAAACTTAAGTCTCATATCATCCAATATACTTACTCATAGAATATCAAATAAGACTTTAGAAAAAGAAATCAAGAGTAGTATAGAAACGGCACTTGATGTTGATTTTGAGAAAGAAGATTTAACCTTTGTTCCCTCCATTTATGTTTGGGGTGGTGGTTCTTATATCACCTGGCATCCAGATAATTGTTACCCTTATAATGGTACAATATACTTAAATGAGGAATGGGATAGTGATGATGGCGGAGTATTTTTATATAAAGATAGTCAAACAAAAGAAATCAAAGGTATAGAACCAACTTATAACTCTATGGTTGTAAACTCTGCAACAGAAGAAGACCCTCATAATGTACATTGTGTAACTTGTATTGTTCCTGGAACAATCAAAAAAAGAGTTACTATTCAGTGGAGAACTAATAAGATAGATAAAACTAAAAAAAATAAAATGAAGTATCAATGAAAAAACCAATTGAAGTCTTTATAAGACATTGTTATTACTCAAAACTCCAAGAACTTCCAGACAGAACAAGACCTTCTTGGTTCAATAAGATTAAAGTCTTTGAGAACTTTAAGAATACTCTCAATCCAGACTTGATAAACTATACGATTGTTTATGATGAGTTTTATGGTAGTATTGATAAGACCTTTCTTGCAAAAGAAAAGAATGTGAAAATCATTAAGTGTGGAAGTGAGACTGATAGTTTTCTAAAAACATTAGAAATTATCCAATCAAGAAACTTTGATGATGAACAAATCATTTACTTACTAGAAGATGATTATTTACATCGTCCTGGTTGGTGTGATATAATGCTAGAAGGATTTGAGATTAACTCTCATTATCTTACTCTTTATGACTTTAATTTATTTATTGCAAAAGGATACTTATGTGAAATCTTTGCAACACCAAGTTCTCATTGGAGAGCAGTACCGGTAACAACTAATACCTTTGCCTGTAAATATAAGACACTCATAGAAGACTTGGAGATACATCAAAAACATTCTATAAATGGTGTGAAAAAAGAAGAGGGATTTCATTTCTCAAAAGATTATGATAAGTTCTGGGAACTGCAGAAACAAGAGAGATATTTAATTTCTCCAATGCCTGGTTGGAGCACTCACTGCGATGAAAATCACACCAGTCCTATCATAGACTGGAAGAAAGTTGTGAACGAAACTTATATCAAAGAACAAAAAGAAACCTTTAATATTCATTATAAATGACGACAATCATATCATTAGATGGTGGATTTGGAAGAATCATCACTGCAATACCAGCACTACTTAAATATTATAATAATCATCCAGATGAAGAATGGTATATAATGATTCCAGGATGGGATTTTATTACTTGGGGTATTCCAGAACTTCAGGAAAGAACCTTTAACCCTAATGCACAAGGTTCTTTTGATTTGTATTGGAAAGCAGACCAAGTGCTCTCACCAGAACCTTATCGTGTTCCTGCATATTATCGTAATGAGATTTCATTAAGAGAAGCATTTGATATCTGTATCAACAACTCAACAGATCATAGTGACTTACCACCAATGCAACTGAATATTTCATTTCAGGAAAAAAGAAGAGCATATGAAATCATAGAAAAAGCAAAGTCCCAACATAAGAAATCAAAGACTATTGTATTACAACCTTATGGTTCTACTGCTACTCCACATTCTTCTGGGGTATTTGATGATAGTTTAAGGTCTATTCCAAAACCAATGTTGGATTACTTTATCAAAGAACTCTCAAATGATTATAACCTCATCTTTATGGGAGCAAAGGAGTTTTATAATCTCAAAACTTATAAACCAGACCCTGACCCTAACCTAAGAGAATGGGCTGCAATCATTGGTGCTGCTGATTACTTTGTGGGATGTGATAGTTGCGGTCAGCACATCTGTAAAGCACTGAATACGAAGGCATCAGTGATGATTGCAGGAACTCATCGGGTCAATGTGACTTATGATGGATTTCATATTATTGAGAGAGATGTTGAGTTTTATCCAGACTCTATGAGAATATCAGATTTTCATGCACATATGTCTTCACGACTGAATGAACCACGAATTGATTTTACACAGAAAGAAATAGAAACTGCATATCAAGACATTATCAAAAACATAGAAGGAGATAATAAACCACAAGTCATTATAGAAAAACCAAAGAACATTAATTATGGTTGAAATAAAAATACCAATCTCTATAGGAGAACTATTAGATAAAATTTCTATACTTTCTATTAAGTCTCAATACACAGACAACTCTTATGTAACAAAAGAACTCCAAGACCTTATAGAAATCGCAAAGAAACATCAAGTCTATGATGCACCTTATGTTTCACAACTACTCTCAATCAATCGTAAACTCTGGAAAATAGAAGATGACTTAAGAGTTCTTGAGAAGTCACAAGACTTTGGTACAACTTTTATAGAACTTGCAAGAAGTGTTTATATTACTAATGACTTAAGAGCAAGTATCAAAAAAGAAATCAATGAGAAGTATAAATCATTTTATCAGGAAGTAAAGATACATAAATAAAGAAAGGGAACTCATAAAAATTATATGTCTTACGTAGACCTTGCCGCAACAGAAGCAAGAGGAAGATACAGCCCTCCAAATGGAAATGACCCACAAACAATCCCTGATTTGTGGAGACCTGCTCCTGGAGAAGAAATAAGAACTGACCTTCCTGACCTTACAGATGAAGAATTAAATGCACTTGGTTGGAAGGGTCCTATTGTGATGCCTCCTACTTCAGGTTTCTTTACTCATAATTATAAGTGGAATAATGAAACTCGTGAGTATGATGCAACTGAACTATCAAAGTACGAGAAGCAGAACAGAGTCCAATATCAAAGATTCTGGGATGACTTGATTACTACTGGTGCATATACTAAAATCAAAACAACAGCAGGTCAATCACTTGTTGCTAATACTCTTGCAACAGAGTTCATTGCACTGATGAGTGATGCAAAAAACAAACACGCAAATGTTACAAAAATCCAAGAGATTCTTCTTGAGATTCTAGAAAATATTACATTTACAGCAGAAGAACTTGCAGAAATCCAAGAGGCATTTACTAAAAGTGGAATGTTTGCGATTTATACATTAGAATGATTTTATGACTTATGAAATTATAGACAATGCTCTTTCACAAGAAGAGTTTGAGAACATTAAGAACTTTATGTTAAATCCAAGTTTTTCTTGGAATCTTACACCAGTCGTCACAAACGAAAAGGAAAACCTACCAGTCACGGCATCTTATTACTTTTAATCCCCCCCACTTGACCACCCTCTCAGCGTTTTGGGTTCTTATAAGAACTAGAGATTGACACCTTCGCCACAATCCTATATAATGAGACTGAAGAATATTATTCATTTATGGCTTTTTTAACCTGTTGGCACATGACTGATATGCCAACTGAAATTGTAGAGATTGTAGAGAAAGATCTTCAAAAGTTTGACACCATCGCACAAGACTCTCAGATTATGGGATCGCAGGTGGATAAGGTTAAATGAAAACATTCGCACAAGTTGCTTTTGATAAGGGTGGTTCTATTCACCCTTTGATTATTGATCCAAAGTTCACGGGTGGACTTGGACTGATGAATCCATCCATTCTCATTGATAATGGAAAAGTACTGGTTAATCTTCGTCAGGTTAACTATACTTTCTATCATTCGGAAGAGAAGTTATTTCAGCATCCTTATGGCCCCCTGACTTATGTTCACCCAGAGAATGATATTCACCTGAGAACCTGGAACTATTATCTGGAACTCAATGATGCCTATGAGATTGAACGGTATTGTAAGATAGATACTTCGGCATTTCCTGATAAAGAACTCTGGGACTTTGTGGGTCTAGAAGATGCTCGTCTCTTTCGGTGGAATGGAAAACTTTATCTGTCTGGTGTGCGAAGAGATGAAGACACCATCGGAACTGGGCGGATGGAGTTGTGTGAGATTGTTGTAGATAATAATACTGTCAAGCAAGTTTCACAGTTGCGGATTCAACCACCACTGGATCCGACTTCTTATTGTGAAAAGAACTGGATGCCGATTCTGGATAAACCCTATCATTATATTAAGTGGAGTAATCCGACTGAACTGGTTAAGATCAATCCAAATACTGGAACCTCAGAACAAATCTTCACGGATAAGAAGAATCCAATAGACGGCTATCCAAGAGGAGGATCACAAGTCATTCCCTGGAAGGATGGGTATGTTGCGATCACTCACGAAGTAGATTTGTTTAACAGTGAAGTAGGTAGAAAAGATGCCGTCTACTATCACCGAGTCCTGTTCTGGGATAAAAATTTCAGACTTCAAAAATGGTCCAAGAAGTTTTTCATTATGGGTGGTCATGTAGAGTTCTGTGTTGGACTAGCAATACATAATGGTAGTATGTTGATGACTTTTGGTTTCCAAGATAATGCTGCTTACTTGCTTAAATTTGATGAGAGTGTATTAGAGGAGTTTCTGAATGATTGATTATAACCTACAAAATTTACTTCATAAGTTTATTCAAGATCCAGAGAGTCCAGAAAACAACTTCTATCTTGGAACTTACTACGATAACATTGAACAGTCTGCCTCTGCAGTGTCTTATTATCTGAGAACTGCCGAACGGTCTCAGTCAGAACTGATTAAGTATCAGTGTATTCTTCGTGCTGGATTATGTTTTAGTAAGCAAGGTTGTAGGAACACAACGGTCAAGGGACTATTTCAACATGCTCTTGCGATTATGCCGACTCGTCCAGAAGGTTATTATCTTCTGAGTCGTTTCTATGAGAGAGAAGAGAACTATCACGATGCCTATTTGATCGCATCTATTGGTGAAAAAGTATCAGAACAAGATTCAGAACCACTGATTCTGAATGTAGAGTATCCTGGTTTCTATGGTATTCTGTTTGAGAAAGCAGTGTCTTCTTGGTGGGTTGGTCTATGCCACGAAAGTCGTAGTCTTCTAGAAGATCTTTATGAGAACTATGACTTAGATGAGATTCATAAGCAGGCAGTTGAGAACAATCTACAAAGACTCTCTGAGACTTCTAAGGGTCTTCATAATGTTTATCTGCCAAAGAAGCATAGAGATTTTGATTGGGGGATTGCCGCAGAGAATGAATGGTTCCGTAAGACCGTAGAGAAAGAAGTTTTCATTGATAATGTCTATCAGAAATTCTTCAAGGTAGAAGAGGGAGATATTGTTTTTGATGTAGGAGCAAGTGCTGGTCCATTTACTCACTTTATCAAGGATCAAAACCCAGGCAAGGTTTATTGCTTTGAACCACATCCAGAACTGTATCAGACTCTTCTGGGTAATGTATCAGGTGAAAATGTTGTCTGTGTGAATCAGGCAATCGGTCCTGTGACTGGTGAGTTTGAAAGTGCTGGTCTGTTTAATGAAGACCTACTGGAAACTTGTGAAGATGAGAATCGTCAGACAATTCCTTCGGTTAAGTTCAAGGACTTTGTGGAGCAGAATAATATTACTCAGATTGATTTCTTGAAGACTGACTGTGAAGGTGGTGAGTATGATATTTTCAATGATGAGAACCTACAATGGATTAAGAACAATGTGAAGAAGGTTGCTGGTGAGTTTCACTTGGGAACACCAGAACTTCAAGCAAAGTTCCTTCGTTTCAGAGAGACTTATCTAAAACAACTGAATAATTATGAGATTTATTCTGCCGACTATGTAAATATCAAGCAGCATTTGTATGGGACTGATAATGGTGAATGGTTCCTGGATTACTACACCACAATCAATCTGTACATTGACAATCGTTTCAGTGGTAAGGACCGTTGGAGAAACTCAATCGCTCCGACAATGGAGTTTACGACTTCCATTGATACTCAGAATGGTTGTGTGGTTGATTGCGTCTTCTGCCCACAAAGGACTCTTCAGAAGTCCTACAAGGGCGAAAGGTTTATGACGCTGGACAACTTCAAGAAAGCAGTTGATAAACTCCCACAGGAGGTTAGAGTGACCTTTGCTGGATTCACTGAGCCTTGGTTGAATAAGGACTGTACTGATATGGTTCTTTATGCTCACGAAAAAGGGCATCCAATCTCAATCTTTACCACTGGTATTGGTATGAGTATTGATGACATTGAGCGTATCAAGCACATTCCATTTGCTGGAAATCCAAATGGTTGCTTTACACTTCATCTTCCAGATCAAGAACGGAAAGCAAAACACCCAATCACCAAGCGTTATATTGAAGTCATTGAGCACTTTGGTAAGATTCAAAATCAGATTCATAACTTCACAACGATGTGTATGGGAACTGTTCATGAAGATGTACGCCATGTGTTTTCAAGTGCTCCTGTTTATGATATGTGGTCACGAGCAGGTAATCTTGTCGGTGAGATGATTATGAAACCAGAACTGCTGGAAAGAAAAGCAGAATGGAAGATTGCCAATCACGGTGAAAAACAAATGACCTGTGGTTGTTTGGAAAAAATGTATCATAATGTGATGCTTCCAAATGGTGATGTGTCTCTGTGCTGTATGGACTATGGTCTCAAACATATTCTTGGAAATCTTTATGAGCAATCTTATGAGGACATTGTGCCTGAGAACAATCAGTGCTTTGAACTTTGTAAACTTTGTGAGAACGCAGTAGAACCGTGAGATACACATTAGACAACCAGACGATTAATACTCAACCCAATCCAACTCTATGGGTCATTGATAATTTCTATCAAGACCCAATGACAGTTCGGGAGTTTGCTTTAAGTCAAGAGTTTCATTTCAGTGACTATCATCGTGGTAGAAGAACTGAACATCAGTTTGAAATACCAGGAACAAAAGAAGCATTTGAAAGTATCATGGGGATGAAAGTTTCGAATTGGATGGAAACTCATGGGATGTGTGGTCGCTTTCAACACTGTACTTGTGAAGACGCTCTGGTCTATCACGCCGATGCTCAGACCTGGGCTGCGACTGTCTATCTAACTCCTGATGCTCCTTATGAGTGTGGGACTTCATTACTTGCTCATAAGAAGACTGGTATTCGTCATGTGAATACAGAAGGGTCTGATGTCATCTGGGAGAAGCAACACTTAGACCCAACACCCTGGGATCATATTGATGTGATTGCGAATGTGTTTAATCGTTTGGTGATTTGGGATGCCAAGTGTCCCCATACTGCTTCTAAATATTTTGGTTATGATAAGTATGATTCACGACTGTTTCATATGTTCTTTTTTGATGCTGAATAAATAACTAAAACTATTTGATGTCGGATGGCTAATAATAGAGAACTCTCTGAATTTGGAAGTTTTGTAAGTGTAGATAATACAAATAAAACAGTAGGTATTGCGACGACGGTTCGTATTACTTCTGGTGGTCTGTTTGTTGGTGCCGTTCAGGCGATCAGATCTGATGGAACTTGGGGAGGTTCTACTGCTGGTATTCAGGGAGTACAAGGCACTGGTGGCGTTCAAGGAACCACAGGGGCACAGGGTACTACAGGGGTACAGGGAGTTCAGGGTAGGCAGGGTATAACGGGAACACAAGGAGCAACTGGAACGCAAGGTACTCAGGGTGCTACTGGTTCTCAAGGTACGACGGGAGCACAGGGAACTACTGGTACTCAAGGTGCTGGTGGACTAACTACTACCGATGCTACTACGCTCAACGGTATTAGTGCCGTAAATTTGTTCAATAATATGGGTGGGGTTCATAGCACTAGAACCTCTTTTGGCACTACTCCTTCATATGATTTTGGATTTAGATTTGTTCAAGGTAGTGGAAATGGTCCAGGCGATGTTGGATCAAATGAAGGTAATCAGTTTTATTCTTGGTATATAGGACTTGGTAGTGAATATCCAGCAACGGGAAGTGGATCTTATGGTGCTATGTTTGCTGTTGATAGAAATTCATCTAAACCTTATCTGTCTGTAAGATTTAATGAGAGTAATGGTTTCGGTTCTTGGCGCGGTGTTAATTCTGGTAATGGTGCTCGTGTCTGGGTAAATTTTAATGGTTCAAATGGTAGTATTCGTGCTTCTCATAATACAAGTTCCATATCAAGAAATTCTACTGGCAGATATACTGTAAATTTTAGCACCGCTTTAGCAGATTCAAATTATGCTTTGATTGCTATTGGACAATATGAATATGCATGTGGAGTGGGAGGTGAAACTGTTGGCAATTATACTACTACCTCTGCACAATTTTGGCATGGTCGTTATGGTTCTGGCACTTCTGCAGATGGTGTGGTGATGTCTGTAGCTATCTTCCGTTAATTTGGAGTATAAATATTCAAAAAATTAAAAATATTATGGACCAATTAATCATTCATGGAAATGATACTGGTGGAGTAACAATATGTTACCCAGCACCAGAAGCGTTGGAAACTTATTCTGCTATAGAAATTGGACTTAAAGACACGCCAACAGGTCAACCATTTTGGGTTGTAAACAAAGATGATATATCCCATGATTATACGTTTTTTGATGCTTGGGAACTTGACCTAGAAGCACTTGGAGAACCTACTGGTTATGGTGTGGATTATGAAGATTGGGTTCAGGAGTATAGAAAATGATTAAAGTTAATCTAGACAAGGCAAAAGAAATTCAAAAAGATCATATTCGTCAAGTCAGAAAACCACTTCTAGAAAAACTAGATGTGGATTTTGTTCGTGCTCTAGAACTTGGCGGAGATACTGCTTCTATCGCAGCACAGAAACAAGCACTCCGAGATGTAACTAATATTGTTACTGAAGCAGAGATCACTGGAACAACCGTTGATGAAATCACAGCAGAACTCAAAGCAATCTGGGATGAAGAATTACTAGGACCCAAACCAGAATAAATAACTAAAAAATAGATAATGGCGGCACTAGACTTTCCAATTAGTCCATCTCTCAACCAGATTTACAACGCCAATGGTAAAAGGTGGCAATGGAACGGAACTAGCTGGAACAGAATACCAGACCCAGGTGCTCAAGGTATTCAAGGAGTCCAAGGAATCCAAGGTGTTCAGGGCACTCAAGGAACCCAAGGCATTCAAGGTATTCAAGGAATCCAAGGAATCCAAGGTAGACAAGGTGTCCAAGGTACTCAAGGTGTTCAAGGAACTGAAGGAAACTTTGGTGGTGCTACATTTGACTACACTTTTGATACCAATACAGCAGACAGTGATCCTGGACTTGGAAGACTCAAACTCAATAATGCTCTAGTATCCAGTGCTTCTGAACTTTATATTGATGATCAGGATGATGCTGGAACTGATATTCAGGATTATCTAAGATCAATTGATGACTCTACCTCTACGATTAAGGGTCACTTCAAGATCTCAAATAGAACGAACCCAGCAGACTTTGCTCTGTTTGCGATTACTGGAACAAGTGTTGAGAAGACTGGATATTTTCTTGTTCCTTGTGGCATCAGTACGGCAAGTGCAACTTCATTCTCAAACAATGAAGATGTCATTATTACCTTTGCGAGAACTGGTGACAAGGGAACACAAGGAACTCAAGGTGTCCAAGGAACTCAGGGTGTTCAGGGTACTCAAGGTGCTCAAGGAATTCAAGGTGTTCAAGGTATTCAAGGCACTCAAGGAACTCAAGGCATTCAAGGTATTCAGGGAACCACTGGAACCCAAGGCATTCAAGGTACTCTGGGTATTCAGGGTGTACAGGGAACTCAAGGTACACAAGGTATTCAAGGTCTTCAGGGTACGAACTTTAGTAGAACCGAATATAACTACACCGCAACAACAGGTCAGACTTCATTCAGTGCGACTTATGCTGATGGAACTGACATTGATGTTTATGTCAATGGTGTTCGTCTGACTCCTGCTGAATACACTGCGACAAGTGGAACAGCAGTGGTTCTTGGAACTGCTGCTCTTGGTGGTGAGATTGTTGATATTACGACTTTTGCTTCTGCTGGTCCTCAGGGTGTTCAGGGTAGACAAGGTACACAGGGATTTGGTCTCCAGGGTATACAAGGTGTCCAAGGAACTCAAGGCATTCAAGGAACCCAAGGTATTCAGGGTATTCTAGGAACTCAAGGTGTACAAGGAACTCAGGGTGTCCAGGGTACTCAAGGTATTCAAGGTATTCTAGGATCTCAAGGTACAACAGGAGCACAAGGAATCACCGGTGCTCAAGGTGCTACTGGTGCTCAAGGAACTCAAGGTTCATTTGGTACACAAGGTACAACAGGAGCACAAGGAACCACTGGAACTCAAGGTATTCAGGGTATTGCTGGTCCTTCTACAACGATTAATGCGACTGCCGTTACAACTAACTCTACATTCTATCCGGTCTTTGTAGCAGCAGCAGGATCAAACCAAACCGCAAGTGTCAGAACCACATCTCAAGCATTCCAGATTAATCCATCAACAGGTAATCTACAAACCAATGGAACTATCAGTGCTTATAATGGATTCAATGCTGAGACTGTTCCATTCTTCCGCAACACAACGACCATCGCATCAAACTATACGGTCACAACATCTTATAATGAAATGAGTATTGGCCCCATAACGGTCAATTCTGGCATCACGGTCACGGTTAACTCGGGTGCGACCTGGACTGTGGTATAATAAATAGAGGAAATGTGAAGTGATATGAGTACCATTAAGACTAACGCAATTCAAACAGTTGCTGGGAAACCTATACTCAATAGCACTGGAAGTATTTTACAAGTTGTTCAAGGAGAAACTAGAACTACGGTTGCTGCTAGTGCTACTGGAACTCTTTGGAGTGGTGTTAGTATTACCCCAGGTTCAGCAAGTAGTAAAGTTTTAATTCTTGCTAATTTTGCTTTTGGTTCATCTAATCTTAACGGTGGTCTTAAAATATTGAGAAATGGTTCAAATTTTATGACAGATTTAGATAATGCTTATTCAGGTGGAGCATCAGCATATCAAGGAGCATTTAATACTGTTGACGATGATTTTGGAATTGCTCAAAGTTATTCAATAGGAACTTATCCTGTTGTATATTTAGATTCTCCTTCTTCAACTTCTGCTCTTACTTATTCTCTTTATTATTATCAGGGTACTGCTGGAAGTGTTTACCTCAATAGACAGAATACTGACAATGGTGGTAGAGCTTATTCAAGTATGACTCTTATAGAAATATCAGGATAAAAATTATGGAATATCAAGTAGATTTAGTTAGAGTTATAGAAAAAATAAAACCAGGAACCAAGTGGATTATAAGAGGAAATTCTTATGATGACATAGAATGGTGTGAACCACCAGTATGGGAAGGTGGAGTTAAAAAACCAACCAGAGAAGAAGTTGATGCCGCAGTAGCAGAATACGCTGTTGAACATCAAAATAAAGAATATCAGAGACTTCGTGCTAGAGAATACCCAGACTTTAAAGAGTATCTTGATGGTATTGTTAAGGGAGATACAGAGCAAATGCAGGCATATATAGATGCGTGTCTTGCTGTGAAGGCAAAGTATCCTAAACCAGAAGGTGTTGAATAATGAGTACAGTTAAAACAAATCAGATACAAACCACTGGTGGTAGGACTATTTTAAATAGTACTGGAAGTATTTTACAGGTTGTACAAGTAGTTCCATCAGCAACAGCAGTCTCAACATCTGGAACTGGTTCTAATGCTTTCGTGGTCACAACATCAAACTCTACATTAGTTTTTTCTGGAACCATTACACCTTCTAGTTCAACCAATAAAATTTTATGTCAGTTTAAAACTTCTGCTGACGCTAATTCTACAGGCACCGAAGAAGTTTTTTGTCTTTTTAGAGGAAGCACTTTCCTTGCTGGAAATAATTGGTACAGAAGAGTTTCTGGAAGTGAGCCACAAACTCATCATATTCTTTATTTGGATAGTCCAGCAACAACAAGTGCTGTTCAATATGATATTAGAGTAGCAACCAATACAAGTTATACAGTATATGTGAACAGAAACTCCGGAAATGATGTCTCAAACTTTTGGAATAACAATACTCAATTAGTATTAATGGAGGTAGCAGGATCATGAATATACCATTTTATACACAAGCTATTTCTTCTTTAAAACCAGGATGTGCTTGGAGATTGGTTGGTGATGATGATGTAGAAAATCTTGAATGGAATTTAGAAAATGAATTTCCACCCCCAACTCAACAAGAGGTTATTAAAGAAGCACAAAGACTTCAATTAGAATATCAGAACAATCAATATCAAAGAGACCGTGCTAAAGAATATCCCTCCATTGAAGACCAACTAGATGCTTTATATCATCAAGGTTATGATGGTTGGAAAGCAATGGTTGATGAAGTAAAAAATAAATATCCTAAACCAGGAGAAGGATAATGAGTTTAATCAAGGTTAATGATATTCAAACCACTACTGGACTTCCCAATAGAGGAAAAGTTCTTCAACTTCAAACAACTTTTAGTAATACAATACTAAATTCAACAGCAGATTTTGATATTATTTCTTTATCTATCACACCATCATTTACCACCAGTAAAATATTATTTCTTTATAATGGTAATGTAGCTCAGGAAGGAACTTCTGGACAAGAATGGGGATTTGTGGCTTATAGAGATTCAACTACAATTGCCCTTGGTTCTAATGTATCTGGAAACAATAGGGCAACATTCCAAGCTTTCGGTACTGATAATGTCCCTGCTAATACCAACTCTAATGGAACATATACAATTACTGGTGTTTTAGTTGATAGTCCATCTACAACTTCAGCAGTAACTTATAAGCTTAGAGCAGTTCACTTTTATGGAAGTGGAGCTGCTCCAGCTATTGTTGTTGGAAAATCTGGATGGAATGGAACGGGAATTGAACAAAACACCAACGGATATTCTTTAACTTTAATGGAGATAGCAGCATAAAATGACTAATATTTCACAAGCATTACAAAATTTAAGACCAGGCGCTAAATGGACTTGGCGTGGAACATCCTATGATGGATTGGAATGGGTAGATGAAACTCAATCAAAACCTACAGAAGATGAGATTGCTCAAGAAATAGAAAGACTCAAAGCAGAGTACGAACTTACACAATACCAACGCCAAAGAGCACCAGAATACCCAGCAATCACAGATCAACTTGATGCTCTGTTTCACGCTGGAGTTTTCCCACCAGAAATGGCAGCACAAATTCAGGCAATCAAAGATAAGTATCCAAAACCAGAATAAATAGTCAAAAAGATAAATGACCAAAGCAACCGAACTAGCACAACTTGGTGGTCTTGTAAATGTTACAGGTAGTGGAACTGCTACGAAGGTTGGCATTGGAACCACTGTAGACATCAGTGGTGGTTTATCTATCAAAGGAACACCAGTCATTAGTAACACTGGAGTCTGGCAAGGTTCTTCTGCTGGTATTCAGGGGGCACAAGGTACTGGTGGAACACAAGGAACCACTGGAACTCAGGGTACGACTGGTCCCCAAGGAACTCAAGGTATTACAGGGTCTCAGGGCATTACAGGAACTCAGGGGGCTACTGGTACTCAGGGTACACAAGGTGCTACTGGAACTCAAGGAACTACAGGAACTACAGGAACTCAAGGAACCACTGGAACCACAGGAACACAAGGTACTTCTGGTGCTACTGTCGGTGGTACGGCAAACCAGGTTGTTTATAAGAATGGATCTAATGTAACTTCTGGTGATGCTGGATTTACTTTTAATGATTCAACAAATGTAATTCAAGTTGGTGATCAACATAGATTTGGAATGGGTACTTTTACAACGGCACAGAGAGATGCTTTAACCAGTACTGCTACGGGTACAGTTATTTGGAATAGTACCACATCAACAGCCCAAGTTTTTAATGGATCTACCTGGACTAGCTTTGGAAACCAGTTTACAGCTTCTGGTGGAACAGAAAGTACAACTTCAAGAAGTGGATTTAAAGTTCATACATTCACTTCACCAGGAACATTTACTGTATCAAGTGGATCTGCAACTGTGGAATATCTTGTAGTTGGTAGTGGTGGTGGTGCTGGTGGTAATAGAGGTGGCGGCGGTGGTGCTGGTGGAATGAGGACAGGAACTATGTTTGTAGCGACTTCACAACCTATTACTGTTGGTGGTGGAGGGGCAGGATCTATCTATCCCGGAGTGGCAGGAGAAAATGGAAATCAATCAATATTCGGAACCATAACTTCTGAAGGTGGAGGATTGGGTGGTGGAAATGGTGATGGTTCAGCAAACTATGGTGGAAGAAATGGTGGTTCTGGTGGAGGTGCTGGTTCAGGTCCAGGCAGTGGAGGAAATGGGAATAGAGTAGCAGGAACATCAACACCAGTTCCTACACAAGGAAATGATGGAGGATCGTCAGGTAGTCCAGCTGGGGCTGGTGGCGGAGGTGCTGGCGGTGCTGGAACTCCTGCTCCACCGGGTGGAAATGTTCCTGGTGGACCCGGTTCCGCATCTTCAATTAATGGTACTAGTACAACTTATGCCGCAGGTGGACCTAGTGTCACCACCGGAGACGGGAGCGGAGGTGGAACTGCTGGAACTCCAAATACAGGTAATGGTGGACAGGGAGGTTCTGGAAATACTAGTGGCGGTGCTGGTGGTTCGGGAATCGTCATCATTGCTTATCCATCAGCAGCATAAATACTCCCGTATATAACTTATTTGACTATATGGCATACAGAAAGTTTAAGGGTATTCAGTATCCTGTTCCTGGTGTAGATACCGCAATTCAAACTCTTCGTCCTGGTGCTCGTTGGGACCTTTCAAACACCACCTTTGTTGGATGGGAAGATGATGAAGGTAGAGAACCACCGACCTGGGAAGAAATTCAAGCAGAAGTTGTAAGAGAAGTAGAGATTTATAACTACTATCTCTATGAAAGAAATCGTGAAAAAGATTATCCAAGTGTCAAAGACCAATTGGATATGCTTTATCACGATTTAAAAGCAGGAAACCTAAATAATGGTACTTGGATGACTGCGATTGAAACAGTCAAAGAAAATTACCCCAAACCCGAAGGACCTGAACCAGAGTTATAAAGATGGCACACTACGCAAAATTAGGACTGGACAACATCGTAACCGCAGTTCTTACAGTTGATACAATTGATTGTATGACTCGTGGTGGTATTGAAAAGGAAGAGATTGGATTAGAGCATCTCATCAAACATCATGGTCATGAGAATTGGAAGAAGTGTTCTTACAATACTCGTGGTGGGATTCATTACGATGCCGAGACCAATGAACCAAGTGGAAAACCAGGTTTCCGTGCGAACTATCCTGGTATTGGTTGGTATTATAGTTCGGAACACGACATCTTCCATCCAGCAAAACCAGAAGGTCGTGATTCTTGGACTTTGAATACTACCACTGGGCACTGGGATGCTCCTATTCCTCAACCAGAATTGACAGAGGAGCAGAAAGAAGCAAGATCACAATATGTTTGGGATGAGGATGCCTATCAGGCAGACAATACCACTGGTTGGGTATTGGAAACACGAGAATAGATAATTTATAGAGATGATATTTTTGAGGATAAATAGTCAAAAAAGTAGATAATGGCAGCCCTTAATTTTCCCAATAATCCTGCTATAAACGATACTTATGTTGCCAATGATACGACCTGGCAGTTTAATGGCAGTTCTTGGGTAAGAATTAACACTGGCGTACAAGGCGTCACAGGTGTCCAAGGTACTCAAGGAACTCAAGGAGTCCAAGGAACACAAGGAGTTCAAGGTACTCAAGGTGTTCAAGGTACATTAGGAATTCAAGGTACTCAAGGTACTCAAGGTACTCAAGGTGTACAGGGGACTCAAGGAATCCAAGGCACTCAAGGCATTCAAGGAGTCCAAGGTGTTCAGGGTATTCAAGGAACCCAAGGTATCCAAGGTATCCAGGGTGTTCAAGGTGCATTAGGAACTCAAGGAACCACGGGTACTCAGGGTACAACAGGAGCACAGGGAACTACAGGTGCTCAAGGTATAACGGGAACCCAAGGAACTACTGGTTCTCAGGGAACACAGGGTATTCAAGGTCTTCAAGGTCCTAGTTTTTCTAGAACCAACAGTAGTTTTACAGCAACAGCAAGTCAAACAACATTCAGTGTCACCTATGTTGTTGGTGCGAATGTTGATGTCTATGTCAATGGTGCTCACCTAGGACCATCAGACTACACCGCGACGAGTGGAACAGACATTGTTCTAAATGATCCTCTCACTGCTGGAGATAGTGTAGAGATCAGCACTTATACAACTGGTGGTCCACAAGGAACTCAGGGTGTACAAGGTGCTCAAGGATTCAATGGTACTCTTGGATCACAGGGTACTCAGGGTATTCAAGGTATACTAGGAACTCAAGGAACCACTGGTGTTCAGGGAGTTCAGGGTAGGCAGGGTGTTCAAGGAGCAACAGGTTCTCAAGGTACATTAGGAACACAAGGAACCACGGGTACTCAGGGTACAACAGGAGCACAGGGAACTACAGGTGCTCAAGGTATAACGGGAACCCAAGGAACTACTGGTTCTCAGGGAACTACAGGTGCTCAAGGTATAACGGGAACCCAAGGAACTACTGGTTCTCAGGGAACCACTGGAACGCAAGGTACTCAAGGAGTTTTTGGACCATCAACAATTCCTCAAAATTCCAAAACAACAGGATACACTTTGGTATCTGGTGATGTTGGAAAGCATATATCAATAACTACTGGTGGTGTTACTGTTCCAGCCTCAGTGTTTAATGTTGGTGATGCAGTGACTATATACAATAATTCATCATCCAACCAAACAATCACACAAGGAACTAGTGTTACTTTGCGTTTAGCAGGAACTGCTACTACTGGAAACAGAACATTAGCACAATATGGAGTATGTACAATTTTGTGTGTAGGGTCTAATATATTCGTAATATCAGGAGCGGGGTTAACTTAATATGTCTATTATTCAATCATTTTTTATGACGAGTGGTTCAGCACCATTGAGTGTTGAAGTTCTTATGATGGGTGGTGGTGGTGGAACTACAAGTAGGATTGGATTAATCACGCCCCCGTCAACAGATGATACCTACTTCGTGGCCGGCGGCGGCGGGGGAGGCGCTGGTGGATTGTATATTTACTCAGCAGCATTAGATCCAGGGACAAGTAGGACAGTCACAATTGGTGGTGGTGGAGGTGGAAATACTAATGGAACTGCAACTTTATTTACTGGAGCTACTAATGCTGCTGGTGGTGGATATGGTAGCGCCTCCGACAACCTTACTCCGTTTACAGGTATTCCGGGTGGATCTGGTGGTGGTGGAGCATCGGGTGGCGCCGGTGGATCAGGAACACCTGGGCAAGGAAATCCTGGTGGTGGTTCCAGTTTTGTTCCTAGATCAACATGGGGAGCCGGCGGCGGAGGAGGAAAAGGTAGTGCTGGTGTAACTGCTGGAACCTCTAATGGCGCTAATGGTGGATCTGGATATGATCTAGCAACTTTTAGAGGTGGTACTTCATTGACTGTTGCTTTTGGTGGCGGTGGGGCGGCGGTGTCACCAGGATTTGGTCCTTCAGTTGGTCTTAATGGTGATGGTAGTACAACTCGTTCACCTGCCGCTAATACTGGTGGAGGTTCTAGAAATGCTGATGGATATGGTTCAACTGGAACAGGAGGTTCTGGAAGAGTAATAGTTCGTTATGCTGGATCAGTACAAAAAGCAACAGGTGGTACAGTCACAACTGCAACAGTTAGTGGTTCTCCTTATACTATTCACGACTTTACTGGTAACGGTACATTCTCTGTAACTTAATTCTTATGGCGCACTTTTCTCAATTAGATGAAAATAATATTGTACTTCAAGTAACAGTAGTCAATAACTCAGACATTTTGGATGAAAATGGAAATGAATCGGAAGAGATTGGAATTCAATTTTGTAAAAATTTACTAGGGCAAGATACAAAGTGGGTTCAAACTTCTTATAATTCAAATTTCAGGTATAAGTATGCTGGAATAGGAGACTTCTATGATGAAGTTCATCAGGTTTTTATTCCACCAGGATATCATTATGATGAAGAATACAATCGTATTGTTCTAGATGGTTCTTCATATAGTGAAGAATTTGATGAATTTATTTTACCTCAACCACATCCTATGTGGTGGTATGATCCAGAAAGAAAAAAATGGAGACCACCATTTCCAAAACCAATGACTACTCATCAATATGAATGGGATGAATCTATTTCAGATTGGAAACAAGTTGAAGGTTCTGAAGGAGAAAGATCTTGGGTATCAGATTTAATTGACAATCAATCAAATACTTGATATGATATTTAAAATGCCTACTAATAATGGAAAGGAAGATAAGTATATTTAAAGATCCATTTCCTCATTTGACTATAGAAAACTTTTATACTGACGAAGAGTTAGATTTAATTTGGGAAGAACTTGTATTCTTAACTAAACCAGGAAAACTTTATGATCCGGGATACATTCACGGAGCAGTTCATCCAGAAACTGGGGAGATTTTAACTAAATCCAGATCAATACAACTGGATGTTTCTTATAATGATAAAAATATTTCCAACATTATAACTGTTACTCAAAAGTTATTCAATCATGGGTTTTTGAATATCTTTTATGATAAGTTTCCTCAACATAAAAAAATTCTACACACCAATTATTGTTATACAAAAGTTAGGTATTATCATGATGGTGACTATTACGCACCCCATACCGATATAAATCATGACTTTTTAGCATTCAGTTATTTTAATAGAGAACCTAGAAAGTTTACGGGTGGTGAATTATTTTTTCCAGAGTATGGAGATTATGAATTTAAATGTACGAACAACAGTTTAATTCTGTTACCATCATATGTTACTCATGGAGTTAAGTGGGTAAGTATAGAAGATACAGATTATTATTCTGGAAATGGTAGATATTGTATATCTCATTTCTTTGGAGTTGATTACCAAAAAGCACATGAAAATTAATCAAATTTACCACACATCTCACTGTGGTTCAACGCTAATGGCAACATTATTGGCCAACTCTACAACTGTTTATTGTGAACCACCGTGGACTTCTAGTTTATTGAATGGTGACTTGGAACTTGATAATGTTACAATTAAATTTGGAAGTGGATGGTGTCCCTTTTCAAATGAACTGTCAGGCAAAAAAGTATTTTTATATAGAAAACTAAAACATCATCTGTTTAAAATTAAATCATCAAATTATATTAGAAGTATCATATCTAAAAAATATGAGCATCATTTAGATCACTGCCACCCATCTTTAAAAGAATTTGAGTTTAAAACTGATCTTGAAAAAATTGCTTTTATATGGTTGAATAATGTTCAATGGATGAAAGAAGTTGATGATGTTTTGTGGATAGAATCAAATAGTTTTTTTAAGAATAAAAAAGAAACTATGGATAAAGTATGTGATCACTTTAATTTAGATAGAGTAAAAAACTATGAACTATCTAATGTTTATGTAAAGTCTTTTGGTTTGATAGGAAATGAAAAACCAATTAACGAGACAGAAATACCAAATTTAGGATTGGTTAAAACATTGTATCCTTCCTTTGGTATTATTGATGATGGTTTGTGCGATCAGTTTTCTGAAATTGGTGATTTAATTAGGTGGGTTGATCGCAACTTTCTTCAATATCAGCAGAAAATTTTTTATTGACATTTTTATTACAATCATATATAATCAAACTGAGGAATATTATTCGACTATGGCATTTTTAACCTGTTGGCACATGACTAACTTGCCAACTGAAATCGTAGAAATTGTAGAAAAAGACCTTCAAACATTCGACTCTATTGCGGCAGACTCCCAGATCATGGGAGCGCAAGTGGATAAGGTTATCCGCAATAGTAAGAATGCTTGGATTCCTACTTCACATTGGATTGGTGGTTGGTTGTGGTATTATATTGATAAAGTAAACCGTGAGAACTTCTGCTACGATCTGACCGATATTGATGGTGGAAGTATTCAATATACCCAATATGGTGAAGGGCAGTTTTATAATTGGCACCAGGACGCAGATATTGATACCTTTTACAAACCACAACTGGTTCCTGGTTCGGGAACAAACATGAGTCAAGACCAAGTGACTTTGAATGGCGAGTATGTAAGGAAGTTGTCCTTTGCTCTTCAACTCTCTGACCCCAGTGACTATACTGGTGGCGAAGTTCAGTTCCTTGATAATGGTGGTGAGACTTACTTTGCTCCGAAGCAGCGTGGAACTCTGATGGTATTTGACTCACGCACCAAGCACCGTGTTCGTAAGGTCAAGTCTGGTTTGCGTAAGAGTCTTGTAGGTTGGGTGGTTGGCCCGAGGTGGAAGTGATGAAAGAGTATGTATCAACTGGTGGTGTCTATGAAGATGGGTATCAGCGTTGTGCTATTCCAACCACCACCAATATGACGAAGAATGAGTCTTTCGAGAAGAATGGATATCTTTTCATGCCAGGACTCATTGCCGACCCAGAAAATCTTTACTGTGCTCCTCCACTTGACGAGAATGGTAATCGTATCACGGGGCAAATGAATTATGTCCGTAAGGATAAATTTACTTATGTCCCAGATGAAAAGCAGGTGAATGGTTCACTAGCACGATATAATGTTCCAATGTATAAGGAACTTCACTATCTTGTTCGTAAGGAAGTAGAGAAGCGTCTTGGTATTGATTTGCTTCCTACCTACTTCTATGACCGCTTCTATTATGTTGGTCAGCAACTAAGGCGTCATAGTGATCGCCCTGCGTGTGAAGTCAGTGTGACTCTTCAAATTAGCACTAACTCTTCCAATCCTTGGCCAATTTGGTTTGAGCGTCCTGATGGTAGTGAGTCTTATGTTCTAATGAAGAATGGTGATGCTGCTGTTTATAAAGGATGCGAGCGTGAGCACTGGCGTGACCCACTAGAATCCAAGTATAGTAAATTGGAAAACCTGTGGCGCACATTCCGTAAGAAAGAAGATGATACCTATCATCACCAAATCTTCCTACACTATGTAAACGCACAAGGACCATTTGTTCATCATGCTAATGACAGATGATTAATATTCTATTTTATGTTCCTCTTTTTTCTTATGAAGTCAATGAATGGGATCGTAAAAAGAAAGCACTATTGTCTAGGATAAATCAAAACAAATTTGATTATTACGGAGCAAATACTTTTCAAACAGATCGCCATTCTAAAAAGAATAGATATGCCCTTGATTTTGAAAATATTTTTGCAGAGGAACTAGAACAGTTTAAGACAGAAGCAGAACTTAAATACTTAAGAGTAACTGATATCTGGACCTTAAAATATACAAAAAGGAACGAAAATCATTGCCCACATAACCATCGTTCGATTGGATATACTGGACTACTTTACCTCGAATATAATGATAAAGTCCATGAACCGACTAAGTTTATTGGACCATGGAATGATCCAGTAAATGATACAACTCAACTTGCTTCTATTCCAAATCCCAAAGAAGGTGTAATGTATATTTGGCCAAGTTCAACGATACATTATGCTGATGCCATGAAAACAAACAAACTTCGTATGATTACTTCCTGGGATATGGATGTTAAATAGTATATAATTTTATAACCAATTATGAATTTCGCAGTTTATTCAAAAGATGATTGTCCTTACTGTAGTAAAGTCAAACAAGTATTAGAGTTGACAGGCAGTAACTTTGTAGTGTATACTCTTGGTACGGACTTTACCAAAGATGAGTTCTATGCCGAGTTTGGAGAAGGATCAACTTTTCCTCAGGTAATTTGTGATGATAAAAAATTAGGAGGGTCAGTTGACACAATCCAATTCCTCAAGGAACAACAAGTCATCAAGTCCTAACATAAATAAACCAGAAGACCACTTTAATCGTGGCGTTGAACTTATACTTAATGGAGGAAAAAGAAAGCAGACTCAACCGTTCCACATCATCTTTGAGAAGATGGTTTGCTTTCTGAATCGGGAAGTAACCATCTATTTTGAATTTTCCTTTAAGTCCAGGAAAAGAAAAGTAGTTTCCCGAGGTAAAAGAAATGCTCGCAGTTAGTTTAGTTTTCGGTTCCTTTCTAACCGTTTTGTTTCTTATAGTGGGAGTAATGGCAGGTTGGGTGGCAAGAGAATATATGATGAACTATCGGGAGATTCCAAGACCTCACCCCGAAATGTTTGACAATCAGGGTAACCTGATACCGGATGAGGTGATCGCATTTAACTTTGAAAACTATCATGACTACGAAGACAACAGCACCGAAGAAGACGACGACGAATAAGACGGCAACACAAACAATTAAGGTTGCTCCATCACTGGATCTTCCTAATAATCCATTCGTCTTTGAAATTTTAGATCTGGCATCAAGGCAAAAATCAAATGCCAAAAAAGTAGAAGTACTTCAGAAGTATGAGCACATCTCACTAAAGTCTGTTTTTGTATGGAACTTTGATGAGAGTATTGTAAGTATGCTTCCTGATGGTCCAGTTCCTTATTCTGGATACTCCGAACAAACTTCTTATAGTGGATCTCTTTCTACGAAGATCACCGAAGAAGTTCGTAAGATGCACGAGACAGGATCATTCTCTCTTGGATCCACTGATAAGCAGGGACACACTACAATTCGCAGAGAGTATGTAAACTTTTACCACTTCGTAAAGGGTGGTAATGATTCTCTGAATGGTATTCGTAGAGAAACGATGTTCATCAACATTCTGGAGGGTCTTCATCCACTAGAAGCAGAAATCGTCAGTCTCTGTAAGGACAAGAAACTTGGTGAGAAGTATAAGATCACTAAAGAGATTGTCTCTCAAGCATATCCCGATATTCAGTGGGGGAATCGTTCTTGATATGGGAAAGGGCATCAACATTATTCATACAAACTGTGACCCATCCTTTGCCGAAGATAAGAGTCTCCCACGAGATTCTTATCTAATCAGTTATGGTGACAGTGAAGGTGAGAAGTTTGATATAGTACAAGGTCTTCGTTCTGACATCTTTGATCACTATTGGGACAAGTATCGTGATGTAAGAAGCATGGGTTGGACAGAAGGCACAGTCAATCCAAAGTCATGGGGATATCAAACACCCAAAACCAAAAAGCGAAAGTGATTCCCCATATCGGCGGAAATTTTCCCGGCAAATTTTTCTCGCGTGAGGGTTTTCACAAATCTTCACGCTTTTTAGTATAATATAGATACAGTTTCGTATTTATTGTTACAGTTTTCACACAAAGGTTGCCTATATAGGATGAATAGGAGTATAATAACCTCCTAACGTTCATCCTATGACTAAAGCACTTTTGCTTTTAGCATGGGTTCCACTTCTTTCTGTTTCAACGCCACAACTCAAATCATATCCTGTGACTATAAGTTGTGACGCCGCGTGGGAACTAATGGACATCGTTAAAAACGACGATGTAGTCCACCAAAGAGTAGAAGACCGATTGCTTTTAGAACTCCGAAAGGATGTGATTCAAAGGTGCTAAAAACTGAATAGGACGGAAGTAAGCCGACTCGGAACGGATTCGTTCATTTATGGAACAATTATTCTTAACCTGTTTACAAGCACAACTTCTCATTAGCAGAGTTAATGCTAGTAATTTTGTTACAGATTATCAAAAAAATGATCTTGTATGTGAAATCAAACAGTTAACAAAGAAAAGTTGTTTCATAGACGCAAAAGCCGACTGAAGGAACGCTCTTTAACTTAACACTTAAGGAGAACCCTAATGTCTAAAGTCGTTTATCGTGGCCAAGCATACGACACAGAAGTTCGTAAGCAACAACAGGCACAACAGCAACAAGAACCCCAACAATACAACGAGACCTATCGTGGTGTTCGTTTTGTAAAGGAGGGGCACAAGTGAAAAAACTTAACTTCCTACAACTCATTAAAGAACAAAAACAAAAAGAACAGCGTCGTCATCAAGCCCAACTAGCACAATTAGTAGGAGCAAAGTAATGGCACAGTTCATAGTCTCATCCACTGCCGCAATTGCCTTAACAACCGTATTTTTATCAATGTATGTTCAGTGGTTGGACAAATAATGGAAAACTACACATACCATTATGATGATATGGACAAGGACAACCGACCTCCTGCTTGTTATCAACTAACATATAGAGGTTGTAATTATTGGTCTTGTTATATCGTTCATTTGGATGAGTGGTTTGAAAAAATGTTTAAGTTTGAGGGAGATTGACTCTCCCTCTTTTTTTGTGTAGGTATAAACTCGTAGGCATAAATTTTTGTTGCGGAATATCAGAAAATCCACACAAAACACATAGATAGTAGTAGAATATGTGTGGTGATACAAATGAACGAAAACTCCTTTGTTATGATATTCTTTGTGCGTGGAGGTCATTATGCACAACTTAATTTCTTACAATCAACTTGCGGGTTGGGGCAAACTTGAGAAGACAATTGATAAATTTACAGAACAGAACGAGTTAATGAATGACTATTTCAATTGTTTGATTGAGTGTGACGAAAATCAGCAAACCTGTAAAAGAATATGCCGGGAGATGTTGAGTAAAATGTAATGTTCATTGGAGGGGTTGATCCCCTCCTTTTTTTATGTTAAAATAATCAGAGAGAACCGTATCTTATGGACAAAGAAAAACTTAAACTCATCGTCCGTAATCTTGAACTGTTGGTTGACTCTCTGAAGGCAGAAGTTTATTCTGATGTCTCTGCTTATCAGGCACCAGAAAAAACAACAGAAAGATTTATAGATTATGATGAACTTTATGACGATGATGATGGGTACGCAGATTAATGACTAGTAGAGCAAAAAAACTGATTAAATTGCTTGAACGACTTGTCAAGCAAGATCATCTTTATACTGATGAAAAAATCAGAGAAATGAAATCCCAACTTAAAGAGTTGAAAGAGCAACTCTCTGAATTGGAGGCAAAAACATCAAAAGGATTTGGAAAGAAATGAGCGTAAAACTGATTAGTGTAACTCCCGATGCAGAACAAACAATGGCGTATGTTGCGAGAGTTAGTAATCCTGCGAATCAAGACAACGAAAACTATGCCAAGTTGCTTGCTTATTGTATTAAGCATAATCATTGGTCTGTTTTTGAGCAGTCTTTTATGACTCTTGAGATTGAAACGAATCGTGGCATTGCCGCACAGATTCTTCGTCATCGCTCTTTTACCTATCAAGAGTTTTCACAGCGTTATGCCGATACTTCACTGATTTCTGAATACATTCCAGTTCCTGATCTTCGTCGTCAGGATACCAAGAATCGTCAAAACTCTATTGATGACATTGGGCAGTATGAAAAACTGACACTCCAAAGCAAGATTCAAGAGCATTTTGCGGAGGGTATGCGACTCTACAAGGAACTTCTGGGTCACGGTGTGGCAAAGGAGTGTGCTCGCTTTGTACTGCCTCTGGCGACTCCTACACGCATTTATATGAGTGGATCTTGTCGCAGTTGGATTCACTACATTACTTTGAGGTCTGCTAATGGAACTCAACAAGAGCACATGGATATTGCTCTAGAGTGTAAGAAGGTATTTTCCGAACAATTCCCGACAGTGGCAGAAGCCCTTGAGTGGGTCTAAATAAATTATCTTGATTTCGTAACTTATGTGTCCTGTATATCCTGTTATTAATCAAACCACTGGTGAACAGAAAGAAGTGGAAATGAGCATCCACGACTGGGATCAGTGGAAGTCTGATAATCCTGAATGGATTCGTGATTGGTCGGATCCTTCTACTTGCCCTTCTCCTGGTGAGGTGGGGGAGTGGAAAGATAAGCTCGTCAATCGTAATCCTGGATGGAACGATGTTCTTCATAAGGCATCCAAAGCACCTGGTTCTCGCGTAAAGAAAATCTAATGGCAAGAAGAAAAAGATCATCTGCAGAGCAACCTATCGGGGTTGGACTCACGGCAAAACAGATGAAAAGAAAAAAACCTTTGAGTTCCGATTATCTGGTTGATATTGATCCTCTCACAGAAAACCAAAAGCGTTTATTTGATTCATATAAGGAAGATAAGCACATTGTTGCCTATGGTTGTGCTGGAACAGGTAAGACATTTATTACACTCTACAATGCTCTTCAAGATGTTCTGAACGAATATACTCCTTATGAAAGAATCTATCTTGTTCGTTCTCTTGTAGCAACTCGTGAAATTGGGTTCCTTCCTGGAACTCATGATGATAAGGCAGATATTTACCAGATTCCTTATAAGAATATGGTGAAGTATATGTTCCAGATGCCTTCTGATGCCGACTTTGAGATGCTCTACGGAAATCTCAAGTCACAAGAGACCATTAAGTTCTGGAGCACTTCTTTCCTTCGTGGAACGACTCTTGATAACTCAATCATTATTGTAGATGAGTTTCAGAACCTAAACTTCCACGAATTAGATTCTATTATCACTCGTGTGGGTGAGAATACACGAATTTGTTTCTGTGGTGATGCCTCACAGTCAGATTTACAGAAGACAAATGAGCGTAATGGTATTGTAGACTTTATGACAGTCTTGCGTAAAATGCCGTCTTTTGATATAATTGAATTTGGTGTAGAAGATATTGTTCGCTCTGGTCTCTGTAAAGAATACATTATCGCAAAAATGGAAGCAGGTTTTTAATGTTTAATCATGTTGATATTGAACTCCCTCAACTAGAGAGGGAGACTATAGATGGTGTTCGTTATTATAAAGTTCCAGATGAAGACCAACTATTGAAGTTGGTCTCCATTACTTCTATTACCAGTCACTTTAATAAAGAGATCTTTATTAATTGGCGTAAGAAAGTTGGTGAGGAAGAGGCAGATCGTGTTACAAAAGCGGCAACCAGTCGTGGAACCGATATGCACACATTGGTAGAACATCATCTTAAAAATGAGGATCTACCAAAAGTTCAACCACTATCTGACTTTCTCTTTAAAATCGCAAAAACAGAACTTAATCGCATAAATAATATTTACGCCCTTGAAGGGTCCCTATATAGTAAGCAACTAGGTATTGCTGGGACAGTTGACTGTATCGCTGAATATGACGGCGAGTTAGCAATAATAGACTTTAAGACTTCTAAAAAACCAAAACCACGCGAGTGGATTGAACACTATTTTGTTCAATGTATGGCATACGGTTGTATGTTGTACGAACTGACTGGTATTTCAGTCAAAAAACTTGTAATCATTATGGCTTGTGAAAATGGAGAATGCGTCGTCTATGAAGAACGAGACAAATCAAAGTACATCAAACTACTCGGCAAATACATTAGAAAGTTTGTTGGAGATAAACTGGAACTCTATGGAACCAAATAAGGAATTAGAACAGGCAATAGAAAGCAAGTTTTTAACACCTTCCAAGTTTGCTTTGGAAATTGAAAAGATTGTTGCCGAAGAAAACTTCAACTATATTGATGCTATTTGTCACTATTGCGAAATCAATAGTCTTGAAGTAGAATCAGTCACGAAACTCATTTCAAAACCTTTGAAAGAGAGACTGAAGTGGGACGCAACTCGTCTTAACTTTATGAAGCGAACTTCAAAAGCAAAATTGCCATTGTGACTGTGAGCCCCTTTGAAACTTATCAACATTATCTCTCACTCAAAAATCATTTCACAAACCCAAAATACGATTTCTTTAAGTACGGTGCGAAGACTCGTGCTAGTATGACATCCTTTAATAAACGCAAGGACAAATACTGGTTTGAGAAGACAAGTCGTAAGTATAATGACAAAGAAGTCGTAGACTTTTTAGTATCAAATTTTGTATCCGTAGATAACCCACAAAACTTATGGATTGGAGAAATTATCAATTCTGGCGAAAGAAACTATTCAGAGTGGATGAAGCGCCAACAGAGTTTGACTTACTTGTTCAAAGAACAAAGCAACGAATTGTTCTCGGAAATCAAATTAGACGATGCCTTGAACTGTTCCAAAGGTCATCCACCCGTCCTTAAAAAGTTCCTGGGCGGGAAAATTTGCCTAGAAACCCTAGTGATCTATGATAAGATATTCCTGTTCGGGAATAAGTTTGATAAGCAACTTTTGGACCCAGTGTGGGAGACCGTAAGTTTAAAGATTAAGAAATATTCCCCATTTTTAATAAATATTGATGTATTCAACTACCGAAAGATCTTACGGTCTATAATCAATGAGTGAGTTTTTTAAATCTGATATTATCCAGGAAGAACTTGAAGAAATCAATCGTCTTCAAGAAGAAATTTATGGAAGTATCCTGACTTTTGGTGTGATGGACCGTGAGACCAAGTTGAGTCATGTTGAAAAACTTCAAACCTTGCTAGAAAAGCAAAGAGTGATGTATACTAGGTTGTCCCTTTCAGACGACCCACAAGCGGTTGAAATGAAAGAGAACCTACGCAAGTCGGTGGCACTGATGGGTTTCCCACCAGAAACCGATATGCAAGTTTTATTCAATAGTATGAACCAGACCATTGAATCTCTCAAGCAATACATTGACGGTTGAGAGAATCCCTGTTATACTATCCGAGTAATCCCCCGAATCCAATTAATCCGAGGTAATCCAAATGTCTTTCGCAGACCTTAAAAAGCAATCCAAACTGGGCAACCTGACCGCTAAACTGGTCAAGGAAGTAGAAAAAATGAATAACAATGGCGGTTCTAGCAGCGATGACCGTCTCTGGAAACTGGAGTGTGATAAGAGTGGCAATGGTTATGCCGTGATCCGTTTCCTGCCTGCTCCGAACGGTGAGGATCTTCCGTTCGTGAAACTCTACAGTCACGCATTCCAAGGTCCTGGTGGTTGGTATATTGAGAACAGTCTCACCACTCTGGGTCAGAAGGATCCTGTGTCCGAACTGAACTCTGAACTGTGGAACAATGGCACCGATGCTGGTAAAGAACTGGCACGAAAGCAGAAGCGTAAACTGACCTATGTTGCCAACATCTATGTGGTCAAGGATCCTGCTAATCCTGCCAACGAAGGTAAAGTCTTCCTGTTTAAGTTTGGTAAGAAGATCTTTGACAAACTCACTGCTGCGATGCAACCCGAGTTTGAAGATGAGGAAGCAATTGATCCGTTTGACTTCTGGCAGGGTGCCAACTTCAAACTGAAGGCAAAGAATGTTGCTGGTTATCGTAACTATGATTCCAGTGAGTTTGCCCGTCCTGAACCCCTTCTGGACGACGATGACGCAATGGAAGCAGTGTGGAAGAAGCAGTTCTCTCTTGCCGAACTCGTTGCTGCTGACCAGTTCAAGACCTATGACGAACTGAAGAAGCGTCTTGAGTATGTTCTGGGTAACAAAGGCACTCCTCGTTATCAAGACCCTGATGTTGCTGATGAGGAAGAGTATTCTCGTGGTCCTGCGAAGGATCTTGATGAGGATCTTCGTAGCGAACTCAACAATCTTCAACCTACTCGTCGTGCTGCGGCACCTGTGGAGGATGACGATGATGATGCTCTGTCTTACTTCGCACGCCTTGCCGACGAGTGAAGTCTGATTACACAATAGACCGTGTAAATAAATCCGAAGCCGCAGAGTTACTTCTGCGGTTTCATTATCTTAAGGACTTTTCTAAAGGATTTAAGAGTGGTTATAACTACGGTCTGTATGAGAGAAATGATTTTAGTCCACTGAATATCGGTGGCATTAAGGGAGTCTGTATCTTTACTGGACTCCCTGTCCCAGAAGTAGCACAAGGAGCATTTGGACTAGCACGAAATGAGCAAGAAGGACTCTTTGAACTTTCACGCCTTTGCGTACACCCTGAAACCCAACGAGCAGAATATAATATCACTTCTTGGTTTGTTTCAAGAGCGATTAGACAGTTACGGAAGGATACTGAAGTTAAAGCAATCATCTCTTACGCTGATAGTGATTTCCATTCTGGCACAATCTATCGCGCTTGTAACTTTAAGTATTGCGGACTTTCAGACCCAAAGAAAGATTTCTACTATGCAGACGGAACTAAACACTCTAGAGGCAAAATTAAAGGTGCTGAAGGAGAATGGAAAGATCGCTCCCGCAAGCACCGATATGTAATGGTTTTTGATAAGAATTTAGAGTTACTGTGGTAATGTAATATTTGTGTTTTCGGTTGCGATTAGATAGTCATCAATATATTCTGAAGATTCAGAATAGATCATTTCTCTTCTCATATCATTCAGAAACTGTTGTAGATACGCTTGTTTGAGAAGATAGATGGACCTTTTTTCATCATTCTTTCTGGTTTCATACTCATAATTTGTAATACCAGTTACAGGATTTAAAGTTGCCGTTGGATCTGATGGATTTGGAATCGTAAAGTTTTTATCAACAACTTTACCAGCAGGAAGAACCAAACGATTAGAAGAGTCTACAACTTTCGTGGTCTCATAAAATCTAATCTTTGTTAGATCAGAACCATATTTGTTCTCGGCATAATTATAAAGTTGATAGTCTGATAATGGCCATTGGTCTCTTACATTGATAATATTGGCAGTGACTAGAACAACCCAATCTAGTTCTGGACTACCATAGATCTCGTCGGCAACAGTGTCTGGACGAGCACCATCCATAATCTCATACTTGTTGAAGATGGTAAAGACATTATATAAGTCATCACGAAGTTTGACTCTGCGGAAAAGATTCTTCGCAATGACATAATCTTGCGAAGAATTTTTATTAGGTAGAAATGACTGATATGCTAGATCTGGTAGTTCTCTGAAGTATCCCATTAGTATCCTACTGCGTGTCTTCCTTCAGGTGTGGAGGTATAATCAATATCATAAATTGGTTCAAGTTCTTTGAATGTTAAATCCATAATGATGGAAACAGGAGTTCCATCAGCATAAGTTGCATATACATTTTCTCCAGTGTAGTTTATAGTTATATCTGTGAGAGCACATTGTTTAAATTTGTGTAAAAATGAATGATATTGTACTTCTCCTTTCTTTGCTGTTGTTTGTAAATAATTTAGTTCAAAAATATTTGGAGCACCTAAAAAGAATTTATCACTTGCTTTTGGAGCCATATTTTGTTTGAATGTTCTGATAATACCTAGTACATGCTCACTTTCATTTTCATCTCTTGGGGTCATTTTAAATGAAAATCTAAAATTGCGTATTGTTGGGCCATTAAAAAGCAGTTCCATATTTGGATTTAATATTTGATTTTCACCTCTTGCTAGAATTTGGTTAAGTGTTATATTTCCAACGCCAGCTAATTGTCCAGCAGAAGCAGCAAGTTGTCCAAGGTAAATATCTTTTAATTGATCTCCTCTCGCTCCAATACCAGTTACAAATGCCGACATTTTATTGGCAATTTCCGTGGCGGAACTTGACCTCATCATAGATCCAGCATATCCAGCAACTTCTGCAGTTACAGCATCTAAAGTATCATCAGAATAATTGACCTGATTTGTGTCAGTTATATTTGATGGCATTGGTAAAATAATTGATGCTTTTATATTTCGATTTTTATTTCTGGCAAATCCAGCATTTTTTATAAGAGTGTTGACAGTGGTTGTTAATTGTGCTGGATAAGTTCCACCAGGTCCAGGTCCACTGGGATTTTTTTGTCCACTGTTTACATAAACAGTATTCGCTGTAGTTACCTGATTTGATTTTCCAAATTTAGTTTCAACCACATTAATATGAAGGTAATCTATACCTTTTTGTATATTTTCTGTCGGATATCTATAAAGTTCTACTGCCATTTTTGGCTACTTTTTTAACTATTTAGACGGATATTGGCAAAAGGAACTTCTCTTAAGTCGGCAAGTTCTTCTGAATAAATCTCATATAATTGCCCAGCAATCTCATCATAGGTATATTGCCTCAATTCACCCCAATGAAAATTAATACCTTTGAATCCCCATCGGAAAACTTCAGTGACTGCGACTAGGGGATTTTGATCATAAGTTATATTGGGTGTCTTTGGACGGTAAACAAAAGTATAATATTTTCCTACTCTTGGAACTCGTCCACTTTCTTGTAAAACATTCAGAATCTCAAGCATTAAATCATCAGGATCTTCATTACCAATAACACTATCAATGACAGAACGAATCCGATTTTCATTATCATCGGTTGGATTTTTTCCTTGTCTTTGTTTGAGTGTCTTTCTAGGCATCTTATATACCTAATTCATCTTCGGTTAAAACTTTGAATTCCCACAAACGATCTTTACAAAACTCTTTTGCCGCTTCCCACTTTGCCTGATTTTTAGCATACTCATAAACCTCATAGATATAACCTTTGGTTTGTCTTTTTGGTTTTGTTGGTGGTGCGGTCTGTTTCTTTGGTTTAATCTCAATTAGATATTTTTTAATATGACCTGTTGATTCCTTAACCTTGATATAAAAGTCAGGAAAATATCTATGAACTTTGTTATCAACTGGAGAACGGTATGGAAGTGCGATTTCTTCTGAACCCCATTCTAATACTCTTTCATTCAAATCACAATACACCATAAATTTTCTTTCCCATAGAGATCTATAAATGATGTTTGTTGGATCTCCTTTGTATTTTTGTGGGTACGATGGTTGGTATTTTCCCTTATATGCCATCTAAATATCTAATAATGTAAGACTCGTATAAGGTATTTAGATGGGTGTTCCAGCAATAACTGACATTACAATGCGTAATGCCAAAGTGTATTTTGGCGATGTGGCGACGACTAATCTATATCAAGTTTTTATTGGTCCTGGATGGCAAGGTACATTTCTAGAGCAATTAAAAGGGAAAGGTATAGATTTTACAAGTTTTGGAACCACATTAGGATTGTTATGTGCTGATGCTTCTTTACCGTCTTCTACCTATGCTACTGCAGAAGTTAAAGATAATTTTATAGGAGTAACTCAAGAGTTTGCCCATACTAGAATCTATACTGACATTGATTTTACTTTTTATATTGATCATGATTATAATGTATTAAGATTTTTTGAATTCTGGATGAATTTTATATCTGGTGGTGGATCTTTTGCTGCTTCTAGTAATCCAGATACTAATGCTTTTAGAAGATTTAATTATCCAAAATACTATAAGAATTCTCAAATTTATATTAAAAAATTTGAACGAGATTATTTGTTCGGTAGAGAAAGAAGTATCGTTTATCAGTTTATTAATGCTTTTCCAAAATCAGTAACAAGTATTCCAGTAAGTTATGGTCCAACAGACCTTCTTAAAGTTACGGTAACAATGAATTATGATCGTTATATCTATGAGGAGGAGCAATCATCGGTATCGGGGAATGGAGCAAGTGATGGAGCAAAATCAGAAACAGCGACGAATGTAGTAGAAAGACCCATTAATCCAGCAACAGGAAAACCAGTTGAAAGGACATCAAATTTTGGTCTTTCTGATGCTGATTGGAATAAAGCATATCAAGAGGGATTGAGTAAATCTGCGGAACAAATAAATCTTTCCAGACAAAGGGCGACTAACACTGGTGTTAGAGGACCTAGAGAGAGGTAATAAATAATCATAACTGAATTTCTATAGGTTATTATGCCTTTACCAAAGATCTCTACACCAACATATGAGTTGGAATTGCCCTCTACTGGAAAGAAAATTAGATATAGACCTTTTCTAGTCAGAGAAGAAAAAATTCTAATCATGGCACTTGAATCTGAAGATACAAAGCAGATTTCAAATGCCATTGTTCAAATTCTTTCTGATTGTATTGCCACAAAAACGGTTAAAGTATCAGAACTATCAACCTTTGATATTGAGTATTTGTTCCTTAATGTCCGTGCCAAATCCGTTGGTGAGACTGTTGAAGTCAATGTGACTTGCCCAGATGATGGTGAGACGCAAGTTCAAATGGAAATTAATATTGATGATATTAAGGTACAGAAGGATCCAAATCATTCAAATATTGTGAAAATTGATGATAGACTTTCAATGAAATTAAAGTATCCATCACTAGAACAATTTGTTGAAAATAACTTTGAGGTTAATGAGACTGAATCTGATGTAAACAAGTCTCTTTCAATGATTACATCTTGTATTGATGTTGTTTATGACGAAGAAGAATCTTGGAGTGCTGCTGACTGTACTAAAAAAGAACTTGAAGAGTTCGTGGAGCAAATGAACACAAAGCAGTTTAAAGAAATTGAAAGTTTCTTTGTAACTATGCCCAAGTTGTCTCATACTGTTAAAGTTAAAAATCCTAATACAAAAGTTGAAAGTGAAATTGTGCTGGAGGGTCTGGCAAGTTTTTTCACTTGAGTATGGCTCATACTAATCTTGAGTCATACTACCAAACAAACTTTGCCCTCATGCAGCATCATAAATACTCATTGACTGAACTTGAAAATATGATGCCGTGGGAACGCGAAGTTTATGTTGGTCTACTTCAAAATTATATTGAAGAAGAAAACTTAAAGGCACAGCAGAGTGGAATTTAACGAACAGATTTATAGAGCACCATCAATACCGAAGATTAGTAGAAGAAACATCTCTTCTTCGGTGATGCGTGGTGCTCAATCTGGTTCTGGTCCAAAATTAAGAAAATCTACATTCAGTTTCATTAGACCAAAAATTACGCCAGCAGCACTGAAGGCGGAAACATCACAAGTAGAAACTCTTGCGGAAACAAATAGAATTCTCGTTGAGATTCAAAATCAATTAGCACTAGATTTTGCCACGAGAATTACCGAAAGACAGCAGGCATTAAGAGCATCAAAAATAAGAGTTACTAGAGAAAGAGCGGCAAAAGAAGAATCTGCTCTTGAATCAGTAAGAAGTTTTGGATCGGGTATATTTAAAGCATTTGATAAAGTAGCAGCACCAGCAAAAAGTATTTTCCAGAGGATATTAGATTTCTTTAGCATTATTGTTACTGGTCTTATAGTTAATAATGCTTTCAAATGGTTAGAAAAAAAAGAAAATAGAGAGAAGTTAAAAGAATTTTTTAATTTTGTTAAAGACTACTGGAAAGAAATATTAATAACATTTGGTGTATACAAAATATTAAAACTTCTTGGTACAATTAAAAGAATTGTAGATATTTTTAAGAGACCACCAAAACCTCCTGGAGGTGGAAAACCTGGTGGTGGTCCTGGAGGAGGACCTGGACCTGGACCTGGAGGTGGATGTGGTCCAGTTCTAGGATGTATAAAAAATATTGTTGGAGCTGCTGCTGAAAAACTTGCCGAAACTTTAAAGAAAACGAGAGTCTTTTCTCCTTTATTTGGTTTAATTCCAAGACAGAAACCAGTTCAACAACCAGTTCAACAACCAGGACAAAAACCACAGGGAAAACCTTGGTGGCAAACTGCTTGGAATATAGCAGATATAGCCCTTGATATTGCTACTATTGTTGGTATTATTGCTCTACTTATACCTGCTATTCCCGGAGATGAACCTTTAGTTGTTCCATTGTTTGGTAGACTTGCGGCAAAATATGGAATAAAAACTACAGTAAGGCAAGGAGCAAGAAGGGGATCTACAGAAGTAGTAAGGCAAGGGGCAAAAAATCCAATTAAGAAAAGAGTAGGAACAGAAGATGAAATTGTAAAACAAATAAAAGAAAAACTTGCCAGTAGAGGGGGAAGAACAAACGCCAATACGCTAGAAGAATTGGCATATATCAATGAAATTACAGTTGATCAACTTTTGAAAAGTGTCGGTAAAACACTAGTTGGAAGATCTCAAGGTGGAACAATCGGCGGCAGAGGACCTGGAAATGTTGATAGTGTTCCAGCGATGTTGGCTCCTGGTGAGGAAGTCATAAGAACATCAGCAGCAAACTTATTCAGACCACTTCTGAAAGACATTAATAACAATGCTGGAAGGATGTGGAATACTTTCAGCACTGCGATTCGTGATATGGTCACCTATAATCAGACCACTCGTTCTGCTTTAAATAATTTAAACAATAGTCTACAAGTATTCAAAAAACAACTTGATGATTTTGTCAATAAAGAAAGACTTGACAAATTTAAAAAACCAAAAGGTGGTGGATATGGTTTAAGATCTCCACAGGCATCTAGTCCAACTTTGGTTCTTCCAACTCTAATAGTTCATTCTGATCTTAAAAAACCGACTAGACCAGTTACGAGAACAACAATTCCAATTACCTTACCAACTAAAACTGCTAATTATAAAATGCCACCTATTGATGGTGGTATGGCAACTGATGAACCAGATGTATCCAGTGTAAATTTGGCAAATGATTATATGATGTTGACACCAAGAATGTACGGAATTTTTGTATAAAGTATGGAACAAATACAAGTACAAAAATTAAAAATTAACGCAACTAATATAAGAAATACTTTAACTGGTTACAATAAGCAGTTAAGAAAATTAAGAGTTGAAGAAAGTCGTTATTCATTTATATCAGAAAAAAGAAGAAAAATAGAAGCAGAAGAGAAAAGATTAGAAAAGGGACCAATACAAAAATCTACAGAATGGTTAAAGTCTAGAATCGTTAGTGCTCCAATGAGTTTCCTTGATAAACTTAAAGAATTTTTTGGTATTGTTTTACTTGGACTTATAATTAATAATCTTCCAAAAATAATCGCACAACTAAAACAATTCTTTTCTGATAATAAATGGTTAATTGATGTTGTTAAATTTACAATATCTGCGATTGCCGATGGTGTTATGGGCATAATTTGGTTGGTTACCAAATATCCAAAGGCAGTTCAACAAAATATGATGAAAGAATTGAAAAAAGTTCAGGATGAAATTGATAAAGTAATCGCAATAGCAAATGGAGCATATAGTATTTGGAATAATTTTCTTAATCCAAAACAAACTCCAACAAAAACTACACCATCTCCACCAATGGCTGCTCCAGGATCAATGTATCCTGCCCAGACACCCCAAAGTGCTTCACCACCTTCTCAATCAACAGCATCACCAAATCCACAATCATCAAATCAACCATCACAACCACTACAAAAATTTGCAAAAGGTGGTACGGTTAAAGGCGGACAAACTTCTAGAATAGGAAGATCTTTTAGAGGAGCAACTCCAACGGCAATGGGAAGAAAGGCAATTGAAAGTACAAATGCCTTTGAAACTTTTGGTACTGTGGCATCTGATGCTAGGATTAATTCATCAATTCTGGGTGGACGAGATGGAGTCACTGATAATTTTGATAAGGTAAATCAAAGTTTAGAGCAGTTCTTAAAAGTCTTAAAAGGGGAAGATACTGGTAAACCTCCTGGTCCTCCTAGTCCTCCTGGAGCACCATATATACCACCTACGGCAACAAGACCTGGACCAGGAGGTGTAACTACTCCAGGTGGTATTAAAGTTGATCCAGGTGATGTTCTTGGAACAGTTGGCAGCACAGGTAGATCTTATGGACCACACTTACACATTGAAACAGGAGATGGATATGGTGGTGCTGGTGGAACGATTCCAAAAAATGTTTTAGATAATGTTTTTATTGGTGGAGTTCCTTTAAGTAAATTATCACAAGGAGATGGACTTGGTGCTGGAAGAAATCATAGAGGATTTGATTTTCCAGCAAACTCTGGAACTTCTGTCACCATTGGTGGAAACTTAAAATTTTTAGAATATGATGAGGGTTATAATGCTGGATATGGTAATAGTTTAATTATTGTAGATGAAAACGGAAATAAGTATCTTCTTGGGCATTTGAGTAGTGGACCAACTGCCGAAGCACTTAAGAAAATAAAGGACAAGAAAAAATCTAAAGTTGAACCACAAAAAGTAAGTAGAAAAATCGGACAAGTCCCAGATGAGACTTCATTAGCAATGAATGCCGTTGATTTCTTTGTTACTCAAGTAATTGAAAAACCAGTACCATTTCCTCAACTTATCAGAGTAAATAGTAGTGGTGAATCCACAAATAATTCTGTACCAGAAATAAATCCATTACTTTTAGTGTAATATAAATGTCAGCATCAGTATCCTCTTTATACGAACACTTATATATTGACAGAAACGGGAAGAGAGTAGATCTTGCTGGTAAAACAATATCTTTTAGATATTATGAGAGTTTATTTTCTCCTGTTGTGACTGCCAATATGGTAATTGTTGATACTGGTAGTTCACCCGTTCCGACTGATAGAGCACAAGATAGTCAAGGTAGGGTTGGATCAATTGTCAATTCACTCCCAATCACTGGAAATGAAAATGTTGAGTTTAAAATTAGATCTAAACAAGGCACTCTAGACTTTGAATTAAATCCATTGGTTGTTAATGGTGCTCCAGTTGCCGCACAAGAAGCAAATAGAGAAGCATTTGCGATTGCCCTAACATCAAGATTATCAGTACTAAATGAAAAATCTATTGTATACAGAAAGTACACTGGTAAAATATCCGATAGTGTTAGAAGTATTCTGGAGCAAGATTTAAAAATTAAAAAGAATAAAATTTTTATTGATGACACAAAAATACCATATAACTTTAATGGTAGTGGTAAAGATGCCTTTAAAGTTGTTTTGGAATTGGCATCAAAATCTATTCCAGCAGATGGTAAAGATCCTGGTTATTTCTTTTATGAAACCGCCGATGGTGTCAACTTTAAATCAATAACAAAATTGATCTCGCAGGCTCCAAAGGCAACTTATGTAAGAAATTCAGTATTAAGAGCAGATGATGATAATGATTTTAAAATTCTTTCTCTAAAACCATTTAAGAATCAAAATACTATAAATGCTTTAAGATCTGGGGTCTATGCCTCTAAAAATATATTCTTTAATCCATACAACTATGAATATAGCGAAAAAATTGTAAAATTGAGTGATCAAAAACTGGAAACATATCTTGGAAAGCAAGTAGACATTCCAGTGGATCTTGATGATTTCACAAGAATACACTATCATATTTTAGATGTTGGTAGTATGGATTCTGAAGTTAGTATTAATGTGAATAATGATCCTAGAGAGTGGCAAGCAAGATCTTCAATGAGATATAATCTTCTGTTCACTCAAGGTTTAAATATAGTAGTACCTTGTAATCCGCAATTAAAAGCGGGTGATGTTGTAAATTGTTTCTTTGAGAAGGTTACGGTAGAAAATAAAAATCTAGGAGCATTTGATGAACACCAAAGTGGTAAATATCTAATAGCACATTTGTGTCATAGTTTTGATCCAAAGAGATCATTTACATCATTAACTTTGGTGAGAGACACTTACGGATTGTATAAGAAGTAAAATGGCAATAGACAACATAGGATTTTTTGGTAAGAATTCATCTTCTTTTTGGACTGGAATTATAGTTCCATTTAATTCCCAAAAGGAACAAGTCTCTGGTTTTGGATGGGGATGGAGATATAAAGTTCGTATCATGGGATACTATCCCAATAGTGACGAAGTTACTGATGAAAATACAGTTTATGCCATATCTTTACTTTCGGCATCTGATGGTACAGGTGGCGGTGGTAGATATAGATCGGCAAGATACTCTCAAGGTGATGTAGTATTTGGAATTTACATGGGAGCAAACGCAGAAATCCCATTAATCATTGGTGCCTTTCCAAGAACATCTGGTATTAAGTACGGTGGATCTGGAAAGTTTGATCCCAAGTCTGGATTTACCAATACTCTAAAACCAGGATTGCTCAAGAAGCAAGAGGCAAACGAGAATGATGGTCCAAGCACTCCACAATTGAAACCACAGACAAATAATAACGGAACCAATCAACAAAGACAAACTCCAAAGGAACAGTTACAAAAACAGATGGGAATAGATCCCAAAACAGAAAACAAAGTCGCAGCAGTCACACCTCCACCAACACCAATAAAAAATTCAGTTTCGGCATCACTTTATAATCGTTTGAATAATTCAGATCCACCAATGCTTCAAACTGGAACAACTCGCACTGGAAGTCCAACCTTTACACCACCAGATGGAAAGTTATATAATGATAAAGGATACAAATGGAATGGAGTTGGATATTATTCAGCAGGACAAGAACTTCAACCTGCCGATGCCAGAACAGGTGGAACAAAGTTTGATAAACCAGTCACATATGACCCTGCAAAAGCAAAAATATACAATCCTGCTGCCGAATTACCTACTCCAACAGAAACTGGAAATCTTTGGTGAGTAATAAATATCAGAACAAGGAGGTAGATTGAGAAATGGCAGAAGATAGAAAAATAATTAGAAGGTTTGAAAAAAACGGTCAAAAATATTTTATTGAAGAAACTAGTTTGGGACTCCTAGTTTTTCTTGAAGCATCTGATGCTGATTATAACTATGCAAAAAAAATAAATGATCAACTTTCTGCAGATATTAAAGGAACGACCCAAAAGTATGTCCTTATGGGTGAATTTAGTACAGCACAGGGATTTGATAGATTTGTTTCTGTTACTGAGTCATATCTACCCACTGTAGTAGGAAGAAATCAGTTACAAGGATTTGACAGTGCTTTTGCATCCAAATTAGAGACTCTTTCAAATACTAATATCAGCGAAATTCGTAAGATAGAACCTACCACATTAACAGAATATCTTACAGATGTTGCAATAACGAAAGGAGAAACAACAGCACCACAACCAGCAGCACCACAACCAGGACAAGAAGCAACAGAGAGTCCAATACCAAAAGCAGAAGAACTCACGAAAGATCAGATTGAATCTTTTACTCAATTGATAAAAGACAATCCACCAGAGTGGGAAAGTACAATTGATTTTCTTAAAAAACAATATCCAGATCAATTTGGAAGTGTAGAACCATATACAAAGGAAGAGAAGGATAAGTTTTCGGCAGAAGAATTTGTAGCATGGCAACAGAGGCAAGAAGAATGGAAGAGAAGAAAAAAACCAGATGTTGATCCAGCATCAGAAACCACAGGTAATTCTGTTATTCTTGCTGATCCTTGTAAAAATAACTTCTTTGCCCAAGTTGAATCATTCCTCCAAAACTTCTTTAAAAAGATTACAAAAGCTGGTAATTTTGTTCTAAATCTACCTGGAGAAATTAAATCAATTGTTGATTTAATTGGAACTGCTTCCAAACAGTTTATTGGGCAGATTATGAACACGGTGACAAAAGCACTGGTTAAATGGATTAAGGAAGGTCTTGCTGGTGTTGCTCAAAAGATCTTTAATGCCGTCTCCAGTCCAATTGAAGCTTTGGCAAAAGTGATTGGTGTTCAATCAGATGTACTAAATTTTTCCAAGAAATTATTTGACGCAATTAAATGTCTGGTTGCCAAAATATCAGACGCATTGGTTGGCGTGATTGAGGATATGATTGTCAGCATGGTCAAGAATGTTCTCAATGTTCCTGTCTGTGCCGTACAAGAATTCATTGGAGCCCTTACATCAAAGATTACTGGTCTTATTGATTCCTTCATTGGACCACTTCTTGGACCGATTTCAAAAATCATTGGAGTGGTATTTAATCTACGAGATGCAATTTTGAAAGGAATTAATACGATTCGTAAGATTGCCAATCTATTCAAATGTGGTGAGAAGAAGAAGTGCCCAACAACTTATAAGTATGTAATTGACAAGGGTGTTCAAAAGGATAAGGATAATAATCAACAGAAAGACTTCCTAGATAAGGCACTTGATTATTCACTGTCTGAAGGTGCTGGAAATCTTATTGGTGACTTCCAAAGACAATATGGAAAATGGTCTATCTTTGGTGAGACCGTTGGTGATGCTGGTTCAGAACTACCACCATGTAACACTGGAAACATCTTTAAGTGTGGAGCACCTAAAGTTGAATTCTTCGGTGGTGGCGGTGCTGGTGCGTCTGGACAGGTTATTCTTGGCAACTTCATTAATAAGATAGACAAAGATGATATTTTTGGTGGAGTTCAGAAGACCGCAAGTATTATCGGTGTAAACATCACAAGACCTGGAGAAGGATATACAGATGCTCCATTTGTTGCCTTTAGTGATGGATGTGAGCAGGGATATGGTGCCTATGGTAGAGCAATCATTGATACAAATATGAATTCACCAACTTATGGGCAGGTAACTTCTGTCGTTGTATTCAGTGAAGGTGAAAACTATCCAGCAGAAGCACCAGAAGAATCTTATATTGGTACTGTGGTAATTGAGAATCCTGGTAGTGGATATACTGATAATGATGTAGTTGAGAATGACGATGTTAAGGTTACATTCAGTGATGGTAGAGTATCAACCGTTGAAATTAGAAAGCAGAGCACCTATCAGTCCCTGCCAGAACTAAATATTAGGACACTAACTGGTTCTGGAGCAATCCTGCGACCTGTTATGACGACCACACAAAGACCACAAACAGAGGTCGTAAGAGTTATTGATTGTGTATCATGACGCAAGAAGCAAGATCTATAGATGTATTTGGACCAAATCTGTTTCTTGAAACGGGTGGATCTCAAGTAGGAGTTGCTGGAAAAACTTCTTATACTCTACAGGCACAAAATGAGTCTGGTATAAAGTACAATCAAGGACTTTATCAGAGTGGTCTTTCTCGTCACTATGCCGAAAAAACACTTCAGGTTGAGTGTGGTGTCAAAAACAGTGAAGGTGATGTGAGTTATATGTTGGTTGCTCACAAAGGCGACCTGGCAATGAATGCCGATACGGGATTCATTAGAATTAAAGGAAAGCAGATTGTTCTTGAGGCTGCTGATGAACTAGTTCTTCAATCTCGTAAGATTCGTATCGGTTATGAGGAAGAAGGAAGAACAAGTCAGATAGACATCATTGGTAATGAAACTAATATTCTTTCTTCGGAAGGTAATATGTCAGATCTTCTGGGAACAAGTAATATTTTTAAGGCATTTGCTGGAAGTTATGTGACCGATAAGGTTACGGATCTTGTCAAGGGTGTTTCTCTAGGACTACTGGGATAAAAATATGTCTCTACCATTTGATCAACAGAAAACACAATCTGGCAATTCTATTTTTGAAAACATATATGCCCATGGAAGTATTGAAACTCCTAAAATTAAAGCAACATCAGTTCCTGGAATTGAGGGAATATCAGAAGGTATTTTAGCGGCAAGTAAAAATAGAATTTTTGTATCAACAGCTGGTGATGATAATAATAGTGGTCTGAGTGCCGATGATCCAGTTCTTACAATTAAAAGAGCAGCAGAAATAGCAACAACTAATTTTGAAGATACTGATAAAAAATCAATTTATGTTTCTTCTGGAGAATATGTGGAACAAAATCCTATTGTTCTTCCAAGATTTTGTGCCATTATTGGAGATAGTTTAAGAACAGTTGTATTAAGACCTGGAATTCCTGATGTTGACTACTTCAAAGTCAAAGAAGGTGATATGTTAATGAATCTTGTTTTTAGAGACAATGATGGTGGAGATTTTACATTTAGATATGCGATGTCATATGATAATAGTGGTTCAAAACTAATCATCAACCAATCTCCATATGCTTTAAATTGTTCACTAATTTCAACTAGAGGTAGAGGTAAAAACACATATTCAATTGTTGCTAATCAATGGACAAAGGGATCTTCACAAGAACCAAGAGGATCTTTTGCTTATGTTGATGGAAATGCCGTAGATTCAATATCCAGTGGAGATTCTAGTGGTGGAAACCTTGAGTCTATGGTTTTTGCCTTATTATCAATAATCACACCTGGCATTGGCATCCATATTGATAATTGTGCGTATGCTCAGATTGTTAATGTCTTTGGAATTTTTAATACTGATAATATTTTATGTGAAAATGGTGGATATGCCTCTGTCACAAACTCGGCAACAAATTTTGGAATTAATGCCTTAAGATCTGTAGGATATTCTCCTGTTACTAATGTTTATTCGCAAGATACTGGAATCATTAGTTTTGCCTGTGCTAGTTCTACTGGTGCTGGAAGCACTGATAGGATTACGATTGCTGGAGCGGCAACCACAATTGCAGGGTCTCAATCTATTGTAACGATTGTTGATAACGCAAATGGTGACGAACTACAAAAACCAAATATCAATAACCTACTAAGATTTGGATATGGTACTGGAGAAACTAATTTTACACACTCTGGAACAGAATTCCAAATTAGAAAAGTTTCTGATTCTAAAACTATCACTTATGGTGGAGAAAGTAGAACAGCATATGATGTCGCTATTTCTCCTAGATTAGATGAACACTTTAGTGGATCTTATACACAATACTCAAGTTTTAATAATATTAGTGTTCGCCAATTAAGACCATCAGTTGTTAACTCATCATCTCATACTTGGGAATATGCTGGATCTGGAACCAATTATGATGCACTTCCAAAAAATGGAGGATTCACAAGGGTAGAAAATGAACAAGTGGAGGAAGATTATGGACAGGTCTACACTTCAGGAACAAACGAACTTGGTGATTTCAAAGTAGGAAACTTTGTTGTTCTTAAAAACAATACAGGTGAAGTTCAATTTACGACCCCAATTCCGATTGCTCAGATTGATAGAATTAATTTCACTTCTGGAAATACAAACTTGATTATTACTGGTGCGGTTAATGACACTCAAATGGGTGGATCCGCACCATCAGATAATTTTATACCAACTCAAAGAGCAGTAAATGTTTTTGTAAGTTCCGGAACAACCAGTGTTACAAATAAAACAATCACACTAGGTGGTAATACAATCACAGGAACAACAGCACAATTCAATGCTGCTTTAACTGATAATGATTTTGCCACACTTGCTGGAAGCGAAGTACTTACTAATAAATCTATAAGTGGTGCTGCAAATACATTTACAAATATTCCAAATAGTGCCCTAAGTAACTCAACAATATCTGGAATTTCTCTTGGTAGTAATTTAAATTCTCTGAGTCTGGGAGTTTCAGGAACTGGATTGTCAGGTTCGGCAACTTATAATGGTTCTTCTGGACAAACATTTACGGTAACATCAAATGCTACCAGCTCTAACACTGGGTCTACGATTGTTTCTAGAGATAGTTCTGGAAACTTTAGTGCTGGTACAATTACAGCAACATCAGCAATATTCAGCGGTAATGTAAGTATTGGTGGAACTTTAACATACGAAGATGTAACAAATATTGATTCGGTAGGATTAGTTACGGCAAGAACAGGAGTTAGAATTACTAGTGGAGGTTTAATCGTAACTTCTGGAGTATCTACATTTACAAGTGATATAAAATTATCTGGTGCTGTTCGTGATAGAAATGATGGAACGGGAAGTTCTGGTCAAATTTTAGCGTCTACTGGTTCAAATACAGTTGAATGGATAAGTCAATCATCTGCTGCCGTAGGAGCAGCAACATCAGTAAGTATTACTTCCGAAAATACAGATGCATCTCGGAAGATAACATTTGTGGGGAACACTTCTGGAATTGATAATATTCGGGTTGATACTGATTTAACTTACAATCCTAGTAGCAATACGCTCTCTGCTGGCACATTTAGTGGATCTGGAGCATCATTATCTAGTTTAAATGCTTCCAATCTTTCTTCTGGAACAGTTGGTGTTGACAGACTTGGAACTAGTGGAACAAGAGATTCTACAACTTTCTTAAGAGGAGACAATACCTGGCAAGAAGTAAAACAAACATTTGATGTTGTTGCTAAAACAAACGCATATATTCTTGCAGCATCTGATGTTGGATCTATTATAAGTATAACTACAGGAGGAGTTACTGTTCCTTCTGGTACTTTTACGGCAGGAGATACTGTATTAATTTACAACAACTCCGCTTCTTCGCAAACAATCACACAAGGTGCTTCTACAACATTAAGACTTCCTGGAACTTCTGATACTGGCAATAGAACGCTACAGCAAAGAGGTTTGGCAACCGTTTTATGTGTAGCAAGTAACGAGTTTCTAATTACTGGTTCTGGATTATTGTAAAATATGACTGTAGCTGCTGGTCCTCATCTATTATCTTCTGAGTTGGTTTACCACATAACCAGCAATCAAGAAAATTTAAATTTACAAACACTATTTGGTTCTAGCAAGTATTCTGCTGGTATTAATAAAAGAATTATTATTGCTAGTGGAGTTACTATTGGTGCCACAACCACAGGAAATTATGCTTTAAACATTCCATCAGGATTTGGTGGAAGAATACTTTTGGTAAATCAAGGATCTATTCTAGGTGCTGGTGGTGCCGCAAATAGTGGTACTGGTGGAAATGCTATCAATGCTGGTGCTTCCAATATTTTCATTGATAATCGCGGCACTATCTCCTCTGGTGGTGGAGGTGGAGGACAAGGTGGTACCGGTGGTGCTGGGTATTATACTGTATCTGGAACTAATAATGTTTACAAAGGATATTCTGGTGTAAGATACAGTAGTGGACCATATTATCAATTATGCCAAAACGCTTGTGTTCAAGCTTTTGGTGATGGTTCTTATTGTTCTGTAGGGTGTTATTTAATACCAGGTCAAGGAGGTTGTGGATGTCCTTGTTGGACTATTGAAGCCGCAGGTAGAGGAGAGTGCAATTGTTGCTATAGAAACGAATCTTATAGTTATAATGTCTCAACCAGTGGTGGTGCCGGTGGTAGTGGTGGAAGAGGACAGGGGTATGATGGTGCTGCTGCTTCAGGAAGTGCTGGAGACGCAGGTGGCACCAATGCTGGTACTGGTGGAACTGGTGGAACTGGCGGTTCTTATGGAAATAGTGGTAACACAGGAAACACTGGTTCAAATGGTAACAGTGGATCTGGAGCAGGTGGATCTGGTGGTGGATTAGCAGGATTTTATATCGTTAATAATGGAAATGTAACATGGATTGCAAATGGCACAAGAAATGGTAGAATAGGATAAATATTTGCACCTTTATTAATAAGAAATGAAGTATACTATTAAAGAAGTACTTCCCGGACAAATTCGGGTTGAGTTTGAAGATAAGTCATGGGCAGTAGTTCCAATTCATCCACACGCAACAGCGGAAGAAGTTGATGATGCTGTTTCAAAATACGATAAAGATTTTTTGCCTGATCCAGAAACCTTGATAAATTCAAATATTTCTGTTGGTGAAGAAAGAAATTCCACAGTCTTGTCTATTCCTGAAACTTTTTCACAAACTGGACCTGTAGTTGAAAATGGAATTCCTCAAGAATCTTTTGGATCGGAACAAACTCCAGTACCAACCCCAAATAGAATAGAATTTGGTCTTGCAAATCCACTTGATATTTTAGTAGCGGCACAATATTATTCCGAAAATGGAGATAATAGACTTAAAGATGCTCTTTATATAAAATTTCATCAGTTCATTTCTGATCCAAGATATTCTCTTAATGAGTTAATAAACAATCTTCTTTTTGATCCGGAAGATATTGTTGCACAAGCGGAGGCTGAATTAAATGGATAATGAACAAATTCAACTTGATGATAATCGTCCAGCAATTGACCGAATGAAACTTTGCTTACAATGCGAACATTTCTTCAAACCAACTAGGCAGTGTAAGAAGTGTGGGTGTTTTATGCCTATTAAGGTAAGACTTAGTGGATCTAGTTGCCCAGTCAAAAAGTGGTGACACTTTTCCAACTGGCACCCTTGACACCAGGACCCAGACGCCCTATAATATGGGGGTAATCAACGGAACACCTGATGAGCACCGCACAAGAATCTGTTCTGGGCATTGTGATTGATGTTTGTACTCGCTCCTTCCTTCTCATCAGTGACGAAGGCAATGAAAAACTTGTTGAGTGCGAAACTGTTCAAGAGTTTATGAATGTCCTGGATGTAGTTACTGCCAACCTTGAACCCGACCAAATTGAGTATGCTGACCTGGCAGTATATGGTGAGTGACATAACTAAATATTAAACAAAAATGGAAGTATTTACCTTGAAAGAGTGGGAAGAAAACTTTGATGCTCTCTTGGAAAGAGTAGAAAACGGAGAGCACATTGGCATCATTGGAGAAGACGGTAAAGCAGCAGTTATGATACCAGCAGATGATGAACTTATACGAATACACACAGAGCAAAATAACGAAGCTCAGTAAGTTCATCTTGGGAGTATAGCTTAATGGTTAGAGCGCCCTGCTTATAACGGGGTAGTCTGGGTTCAATCCCCAGTACTCCTATTGGTAGTCGTTAGGCAGATAGCCTAGAAAGACGCCAACTTCTACTACGGGTATCTTCCGTAGCGTCGTATGGGAAGAGCATTGTTCTTCCCAATTACATAAAGCAGGTTTAGCAATCTGGTAGAATGCTCGGAACTCATAATTCCGCGAAGGCGAGTTCGATCCTCGCAACCTGCATTGACCATTAGCACTCTTTGAGTTATAATGGTCTCATTGGCGGTGTAGCCCAACTGGCAGCAGGCACGAAACTTAAAATTTCGACAGTATGGGTTCGAATCCCATCACCGCTATAAAAATAAATATAAGATACGGGAGTGAACCCTATGTCTTATAGAATAGATACTGCGTACTGTTGGTATAACGATGGCAGTATGATAGTGAAGATGTATTTTATCAATCAAGTCCCATTTACATTTGATGAACTACCAGATGGGCACTTGGAAGATGATGACCTTAAAAGATTAGCAGATAAAGAAAGGTCATATGAACCAGAAGATTTATACAGAAGTTCTTTCTATCTTATAGACGAGGAAGCACATCCTTGTATGTTTCCGATAGAATTAGAAAATCCAGAAGATATGCCTGATGAACTAGAATTTTATCAAGATGAGGAAGATTTAATGGGATAAATAAAGGATAGAAGAGCGTAAGAAGAGGACAGAACTTTGCCACTCAACAAGTTAGAGAATTTTGTTAAGAACACAGAGGGAAGAATTCTCTATGTTAACCCAAATGATATTGATGCTACTGATAGTATTTCAAATCAGGGTAACTCCCTAACCCAACCATTTAAGACAATTCAAAGAGCTCTTGTTGAGTCGGCAAGATTCTCATACTTAAGAGGAAGTAATAACGATATTACAGAGAAGACAACAATTCTTCTGTTTCCTGGTCAGCATGTAGTAGATAATAGACCTGGTTTTGCGATTAAAGATGTAGGTGGCGTTGCGACGGCAGTATCACCATCAGGAGCAGAGACAGCAGCACAAGATACTCTGACTCTTACATTATCATCCAACTTTGATTTAACACAAAACGACAACATTCTCTATAAGTTCAACAGTATCAATGGTGGTGTTGTTGTTCCTAGAGGTACTTCAATCGTTGGTCTAGACTTAAGAAAGACCAAGATTCGTCCAAAGTATGTTCCAAACCCAACTGATACTGGTGTAGCAAATTCGGCAATCTTTAGAATCACCGGTGCCTGTTACTTCTGGCAGTTTTCTATCTTTGATGGTGATGAGTCTGGTCTAGTTTATACAGATGATGCGGACTTCTCTTCAAACAATCAATCAGTTCCTAACTTCTCTCACCATAAACTGACTTGTTTTGAATATGCCGATGGTGTCAATGTCCCACAAGGATATGCGATTACCGATCTTGACATGTATTATAGCAAACTATCAAACGCATTTAACACTGCGTCTGGTAGAGATGTTGATCAAAAGTATCCTGGTGAACCACTTGGATTCGCAAAACAGCGTCCAGAATGGGAAATTGTTGGTGCCTTTGCTCCTGATCCCGTCAATATTTCAAATATTATTTCTGGAGATGGATCAACTCCAGGAACTATCATCACGGTTACTACAAGTTCGGCACACGGACTGACTGCTGGAACTCCGATTAAGATTAATGGAATCAGCACAATTGATTATAATATTTCAACAAAGGTTCAGAATGTAATCAGCACAACTCAATTTACATATCTTCTACCTTTTGTAAGAGATAATCTTCCTGCTTCCCCATCTGTTGCCTCTGGAACAGTAACGATTGAAACTGACACCGTATCTGGTGCCTCTCCTTATATCTTCAACATCTCCCTTCGTTCTGTATGGGGTATGAACGGAATGCTTGCCGATGGTGCGAAAGCATCAGGTTTCCGTTCAATGGTTGTCGCACAGTTTACCGCTGTTTCTCTACAAAAAGATGACCGTGCGTTTGTAAAATATAACCAATCATCAAGACTTTATGATGGTATTACAGTATCTCTTGCGAAGGGTGCCTCTCTGACAACACAGGCATCTTCTCTTGATCCAGCAACAGTTTATCACCTAGATGCTGGTGCCATTTATAGGCACGGATGGGAAACGAGTCATATTAAGATCACAAATGATGCGTTTGTTCAGATCGTTTCTGTTTTCGCAATCGGATTTAACAAGCACTTTGATGCCGAATCTGGTGGTGATGGATCTATCACTAACTCCAACTCTAACTTTGGTCAGATTTCACTGGCAGCAGATGGATTTAAGAAAGAAGCATTTGCCAAAGATAATAATGCCTATGTAACTTCAGTCATTACACCAAAGGCAAATGTAGAGTCTGAAGTTAATATTGATTGGTTGTCATTTGATGTTGGTCTTACAACATCCGTTGGTATTTCTAGTCATCTGTACATCTTTGGGTATGATGATCAGGATGATGCTCCACCAATTATCATTCAGGGTTACAGAATTGGTGCGAGAGAAAATGATAAAGTTTATGTCCAAATCGGATCTGGAACAAGTGAAGCATCCATCAATATGCTTGATAATGTTCTTGGATCTGGAACAACAATCGCACAAGGTTCAAGTGTAGGTGAAAAGAATTATCCAGTCCTTTCTGGACCATCCTCAAACATCTTTACGCTTGGAACTCATCAGATTCAAACTGGTGAAAAGATTCGCATCTTAAGTGACGATGGTGACCTACCAGAAAATGTTCTTGACAATACAATTTATTATGCGATTCGTCAATCTTCAACAGAAATTAAATTAGCATCATCACAAACAAACGCAGAAAATGGATCCGCAGTTACTGTTTATGGTGGTTCAAAATTAAGAATTGTAAGTAGAGTATCTGATAAAGATGCTGGAGACATTGGTTCTCCAATTCAGTGGGACTCTACAAATACAAACTGGTTTGTTAAAGTTCCATCATCAAACCAAATCTATAGTGCTCTTTCTAGTCAAGGTGTTGCGAATCTTACAGAAAGAACAAATGTTTCTTATGTCAGAAGAAAAGATGATCCAAGATCTCTTGATGAAAAACTATACAAGATTCGTGTTGTAATTCCAAAAGAATCTGTCAACGCAAAAAATCCTAATGAAGGATTTATCATTCAGGAATCCAGCAGCACTGGTGCCAGAACTAATTCAGATTTCACACTCACATCAATTAGTGAAACTGATTACGCATATAATAAAAATCCAAGATTCATTAGCACCTGTTCAGTATCTTCAAATACAGTAACAGTTCTGGCGGAACTACCACACAATCTAAATGTTGGTGATAATGTAATCGTCCGTAATGTAACCAGCACTACGAATACTTCTGGAACCATTAATGTTGGATATAACGGAACATTTGAAGTCACTGCGGTTATTGATGATAAGAGATTCCAATATTCAACCACTGATGTAAATGGAATTACTCATAGTGTAGGAACATTCACCAATGATGTATCTACAAGAAATACATCACTCCCAAGATTTGAGAGAAATGATCTAAAATCAAATTACTACATTTATAGAAATGAGGTCATCACACCTTATATCTACAACACTCAAGATGGCATCTACCACCTTTATGTTCTGAAAGCTGATAATGCCATTCCAACAGAGTTCACTGGTCTAAAGTACAGCCAAAATGTTGTAGATCTTTACCCACAACTTGATAAGGATAATGTTCATGACAACCCACCAGCGGCAAAGACTTTCGCAAAGAGAAGTCCTCTTGGCGATGTATCTACAAACGATCTTAAAAAGAGCATTACCAGAGAAGCAACTGATAAGTTCCTTCAAGATCTTGGTATTGGTCTTAAAGTTTCTGGTGTTAGCACATCCTTCACATCGGCAACTGCTGGTATTGCCACAATTACTTTTGAAAGAGAGCACGGATTTAGTGGTATTATAACATATAGTGCTCTGACAGGTGGTTCTGGATATACAAACGGAACTTTCTATAATGTTAAACTGTTTAATAATGGAACCAGCAATTGGGATGGTGCCACCGCAAAAGTTACCATTTCTGGTGGAAGTATCAAATCAGCAGATATAATTGACGGTGGTTCTGGATATGCGAATGGTGAAGAACTTGACTTTGACACTTCACTGATCGGTGGTGGAACTGGTGCTGGAGTAACAATTTCATCATCAGGTATTTCTACCAACATTGGTGATGTACTTCAAGTTACAGGTATTGGAACAACTTCCGATGGTTACTACAGAATCTCGTCGGTTCCTTCCACAACACAAGTTGCGATTGCGATCACAAATGGAGATCCAAGAATTACAACAAATCAGTATGTAATCAATCTTGGACCATCAATTCGTGTTTCTACAAGTTCATATGATTCTGTAAGTGGAATCACAACATTCAATTGTTCCTCTGGACATGCTCTGGTTTCTGGAAACAAGTTCAGAGTTCTTGATACTTCCAACAATAATATTGGCGACTTTGTAGTTAAGGAAAGAGTTGGCGTCAATACATTTACCGCAACTACAAATGTTTCCCTGTCTCCTGTACATGTATTAAGACATGGAATGTCTGCTGCGAATGCAACTTCGGATGCTTCAACCGAAAATCTGGGTGCTCGTGGTTTATCATTCTATGGTGGTGAAACTTTAACTCTGCTGTCAAATGTTACTAACGATACGACTTTCCATGTTCAGGCAACCAATTCTGGCATCGGAACCGTAGCAAGATTCCCTCTCGGATCTTATATCCAAATTGACAACGAGATGATGAGAGTCACCAGTTCTACATTGTCTGGAGCTGGACTCAATGAAATTACAGTTATTCGTGGTGTTCTAGGAACCACAAAACAAAATCATTCTGGTGGATCACTGATCAGAAAGATCAAACCACTTGCCGTTGAATTCCGTAGACCATCTATTATTCGTGCTTCTGGTCACACATTTGAATATCTTGGTTATGGACCTGGAAACTACTCAACTGGTCTGCCACAGGTTCAAGTCAAGACTCTCACGGAAAGAGAAGACTTCTTGGTTCAGTCGCAAGAAAGATCTTGTGGAACCGTTGTCTATACTGGTATGAACAGTGATGGAGACTTCTTCATCGGTAATACCAAGTATTCATCTTCTTCTGGTGAGCAAAAGACCTTTGATATTCCTACCCCAACAATCACTGGTCAAGATCCTTCTAGACTATCTGTTGTATTTGATGAAATTGTTGTTAAAGAAAGACTGATTGTTGAAGGCGGAAACTCTGGTACAGTTCTGTCACAATTTGATGGACCAGTAACTCTTAATAAGGAGGTTAAGATTAATGACGCCACCATCATCAATGGCTCATTAAAAGTCAACAACACTGTTGAAATCACAAATACAACGAATTCAACAAACAAAGACACTGGTGCTCTGGTTATTGAAGGTGGAGTTGGGATTGAGAAGAATCTAAATGTTGGTGCTAATGTTGCTGTCGCAGGAACATTTGCCGTAACTGGAAACTCAACACTTACTGGTGTAACCACAATCACTGGACTTCTTGATGCAAACGGTGGAGCAACAATTGACAACATCAGAATTGGTGTTGCTGCCAACAATACCATTGATACTTCAACTGGTCAACTTACACTTGATAGTAATGGCGGACAACTGAATATTAATGACAATACCGTTATTACAGGCATCTTAAGTGTCACAGATGATATTACCGCATTCTTCAGTTCTGATGAAAGACTGAAGGACAACATCACTCCAATTGAAGATCCACTTGCGAAAGTTCTTTCTATCAGTGGAAACAGTTTTGATTGGAATGATCAGTCCTCACATACTGGTAGAGACATTGGTGTCATCGCACAAGAAATTGAGAAGGTTCTTCCAGAGATTGTTACGACAAGAGAGAATGGATTTAAGGCAGTCCAGTATGAAAAGATCACACCACTTCTGATTGAGGCAATTAAGGAACTTTCTCATAAAGTTGATGAACTCCAACAAAAACTGAACGATAAATAACTAAAAAACCAAGATGTCTAATATTAGAAAGACTTTTAATTTTAGGGATGGGGTCCAAGTTGATGATGACGATCTCGTAGTTCGTGGTGGCAGAGTTGGAATTGGCAGCACAGTCCCAACTCTAAAATTAGATGTAAATGGAGATATTCGTTCTGTAGGAGTTGTCACATCTGTTGACCTATTTGTAACTGGAGTATCAACAACCACAGAACTTCGTGTTGGTAATAATATTAGTGCTTCGGCAAGCAGTGGTGTGATTACAGCCACTGCTTTTTATGGTAATGGTGCAACTCTTTCTAATCTTCCAACATCACAATGGGTTGATATTGATGTTGGTCTTGGTTTTACATCAATTTATGCCGCTGGTAATGTTGGAGTAGGCACCACAGACCCCCGTAATACCTTCCAGATTGGTGCTAATCCAAACACCAGTGGTAGAGGAGTAGGATTCAATTCAACAGGCGATGTAAGGGCATCTGGAGTCGTTACAGCATATGCCTTTGTCGGGTTTGGAACAGATATTACCAATCTAAACGCAGATAATATTACAAACGGAACGATTCTAAATACGTTCCTTCCAACTATTAATAATGCCAAACTTCCATCAAACATCAGTGTATCTGGTGTTATTACTGCGACTAGTGGATTTGTTGGAAATCTAACAGGAAATGTAACTGGTAATTTAACTGGAATCGCACAAAGTGCTTCTTCATTAACAGGAACTCCAAATATTAATGTTGGTGTTATTACTGCGACCAGAATAATCACTGATACGATTGAGGTTATTCAGTCTCCAGTTGGTGTCACAACAATCGCAAATACTCTGAATGTTGGCACTGGTGGAACTGGATTCACCGCAACTAATGCTGGCAGAATTGGAGTTGGAACCGCAAATCCGACATCAGAAATTCAAGTTCGTAAGAACGGAACTACAACTGTTGAGGTCTTAAGTAATACTGGCGAGGCAAGAATTAGTATTGGTCAATCTGTTGGTATTGGTAATAGTTCTGTTGTATTAAGATTTGGAAATTCACAAAGCACCTTTGATATTCTCAACAGATCCACAGGATCTTTTAATCAATACATTCATGCTGGATCTTCTGGTGTAGGAACTGGAAACTTTAATTGGTTATACGGACAGACCAATGCCGAACTGATGACACTTACCTATGATGGTAAGTTGGGAGTTGGAATCACAAATCCAACAGAAACTTTTGAAGTTGTAGGTACATCAACCGTCACCAGTAATTCCTATGTTGGTGGAAACTCTGAAGTTCTTGGAACTCTTACAATTGGATCTGGTGCCAATAAAACAGTTCTAGGTGGTGCTGGTGGAGTTCTTGCGAATGTCAATCTAAATACCACTTCTGGAATTAGTACACTTGCTAATTTAAGTGTAAGCAGTGAAATTGGAATCGGGACCGCAGATCCAATTACTGATTTAGATGCAAGAGGAAAAACAGCACTATTAGGTAAAATTGGAATTGGAGCTACATCATCAAGTTTTACCCCAGAATTATATGTGAATGGTGGTGCTGGTTTTATTCAAAAAGTTGGCATCGGAACCACGGCACCATTAGGTTCTATTGAGGATCCAGCAAATGGATCCTTAAACTCTGGTTCTCTTCAAGTCTTTGGTCAAACAAATATCTACGATAATAATCTGATTATTCGTGGTATTGGTGCTGTTGGTATTAACTCGGATCTTCCGATTGGAGCACTAGACTTAAGATTCGCAAACCTAACAGCAAGTTTAAGATCTCCTGTTTATTTCCCACAACTAACAACAGCAGAAAGAAACGCAATTACACCAAGTAGTGTTGCTGCTGGTGCTGTGATCTATAACACCTCTAACACCAGACTTGAACTTTATATTGGTAGTGCTTGGGTTGGAATAGCAACACTATAATACTTGACAAGACTCTCAAATCCATGTAGACTACCTTTGTCTGGGTTGGAGATGAGAGTCTAAGCTCTTATGGAAATAACTTACAATGAGCTCAAGATGATGAGAGGTCTATTGAGACTCAAGAGAATGTACAAAGATATGAAGTTCATACCACATGGAGTTGTGGTATGGGAGGATTGGATGGAAGAAAGTTTAGAAAAAGTAGAAAAAGAACTTTATCGTATCAATCCAAAGACTCCTCGCTGGAGATAGATGTGACAGTTTGAGAACCGTCCACTGGGTCGCACCAGGGACGGTTTTCTGCTATAATAGTTTTATACGCGATGAGACCTGTGATTCAACTCCGACCTCACCAGCAGACTGCTCTGGATGCTCTTGTTGAGTATCTGAAAGGTCAAGTGATTGTTCCGACTGGTGGTGGCAAGACCAATATTGCTATTTTTGATGCGATGCGTGAGTTTCTGAAAGAGACTCCGCAGACTATTGTTGTGGTTGCTCCTCGCATTCTACTTGCGGAGCAGTTGTCTTGTGAGTTCCTTGAGTTTATCACCAATGCTTCTGTGATGCATGTTCACAGTGGCGAGACTCATCACTTTAGTAGCACTCGCCCGAATGTGATTCGTGCTTGGGTAGAAGCAACTCAAAGTCACAAATTGATTTTCACCACCTATAATTCTCTGCAGCGTCTTCAGCAGGCAGATATCCCCGTCAATACTATTTACTTTGATGAAGCACACAACAGCGTCCAGCGTAACTTTTTCCCTGCTACGGAGCACTTCTCTGCTACTGCTAACCGCTGCTATTTCTTCACTGCTACTCCTAAACATTCTCTTACTGTTTCCAAACCTGGGATGAATGATGTTGCCGTTTATGGTAATGTGATCTGTAATGTACCTGCTCCTAAACTGGTAGAAGAAGGTTATATTCTTCCTCCTAAAGTTGTTGTGAAGCAACTTGAGATGGTTCAAGACAAGCAGATGATTGCTGACCGCGACTCTGCCAACCTTCTGGATACCATTGATGAGAATGGTTTGGATAAGATTCTGATTTGTGCTCGTTCTACCAAACAGATTGTCAAACTGTTGAGTGAGTCTGACTTCCGTAAGGAGTTGACCGAGCGTGGTTATTCTTGTATGTACATTACTGCCAAGACTGGTGGTGTGATTGACGGTCAGAAGGTCAACCGTGAGGTGTTCTTTGACACTCTGAATGCTTGGGGCAAGGATTCTTCCAAGAAGTTTGTGGTGCTTCATCACTCCATTCTTTCTGAAGGTATCAATGTCTCTGGTCTTGAGGCAGTACTGTTCATGCGGAACATGGACTACATCGGAATCTCCCAGTCCATCGGGAGGGTGATTCGTCTGGGAGACACCCAGAAGACCTTTGGACTGGTCTGTATCCCAGTTTATGACCGTGTAGGTATCTCTACCGCCAAGAGCGTCCAGGCGGTCGTAGACACCGTTTTCCGTCAGGGTCAACCTGCCATTTCAGTGGTCCGCCGCTGATTTTTCTGCTATAATACTCACATACAAAGGAGGAATCCCCAATGCGTTGCAAAGTCCAACTCTATGTCGCTGGCAAGGTCTTCAATGAGATCGTAGAAGCACGAGACTATGAAGATGCCAAGCGAACTGCTCTGGCACGCAATCCAAGTGCTAAAGTTATGGGTGTCACTGCCGTATTTGGATGAGCGAAAAGTTTCTAAAACCGCATATTGATCGTCCTGGTGTTCTTGATCCAACACCAGGAGACCCACAAGGTTATGTGACAAAAGACGGAATGTGGGCAGCAGTGCCTATTATGAACTCCAAGAAGTTTGCCATCATTAACTTTGGTTCTGTAGTTCACACTGCCCAGAACTATACTGCCGCCAAAAACTACATTCTCAAGGAAATCAAAAAGTCCAAAAAGAAGTAGTGTAAATACTATAACTGAAAGCAACTCATGGACAAAGAACAGAAACGCAAGGATGCTCTTGGACTCTTTATTGAAAGTGTATTGAAACCAGACCATGAGTTGAGACAGTGTGCTCACAATCAAAAGTGTTACAATGAACTCCTTGAATGGAGACAAGAAGTGCTAGAATATCTAAACTCCCGTAGAGGTGAGGAGTTTAGTTAATGGAATCCTATTACATATGGTTACTGCTCTTTATGGTGGCGGCATACTTCATCGTAACTGATGATAGTATTGCTGCTGCTTTTTATTATGTGTTTAGGTTAGTAAAAGCATATATTCAACGCAAATGGTGGTGGTTTACGCATAGCCCCAAAAATCCTGTGGTAAAATATCTAATGTATCGTCGCTCTATGAAACTCGCAAAAGAGTTACAGAAATACTTTGACGAAAATAAATAGTCTCATACTTGGAGGAGTGTATGCTTTCTACGCAATATCGTCTGCGACTTGAAGCAATTTGTGAGAAGATTGTTCTACATGAGGAAGTCAGTTTAGAAGATATGATTTGGTGTGAAAAACTTGCCAAGTCAAATCGTTCTGCTGCTACAATTCTTCGTCAGGCAAGAAGACGAGCAGAGAATCCAGATATGAATGAAATGGATGACTTTCTCAACCAGTTAGACATTGGTGGTCTTGGTAATGAACGCTTTGGTAAACGCGGATTCGATAGTGTTGATGATATGGTCGATTGGTGGACAGAAGGCAGAGACAAACCAGACGATTGGCGTCAGAGAGACTGATGACTTACGAAGAGTTTATTCATAAAGGCACTACATTTTATATGGAAATGGTGCGTCTTGTTGATACTAAACTTAAATATCGTATGGAGTTCACTGATGAAGAGAAGGAAATACAAGAACACATTATGGAGTTTCAACACAATGTTAAAATCAATGAGTTGAGAGATAAGTTCCAAAAATGCTGGGAAATTGAAGAATGAAAGCTTTAATTCTTATTGCTTGCTTTTTACCTCTTGTTACAATATGGTTAGTGATGAAACTGTCAGTATGGATTGCTACTGTTAATATGGAGCAGAAGTATGTCAGAGATGATGCCAAACGACCACACGGACCTTATGTGGAAGACGCATATGGAGACACTGATGAAGAAGGCGAAGATTATTGAGACGAAAGAAATAATTGAGCAGGCAATCTGGCAGTGGTATTTTGACCGTGGACTTGAGGTTCCTAACTGGAAAATGCAGAAAGACCCACAATGGTGGACTGATTATTTGAAAGAACTTGACAATGAAGATTAAAGGACCTATAATACCTAGCAAATACTCTATCGTCATGGACTACAAACCCTATAGTATGGAATGGAGTCGGAAGAGGTATCTTGCCGAAGCAATCCAACAATACTTTGATACTGATGCTCCAGTGGATGTAATCCTGGACGATATTGTGGATGTGCTTGGGCAGAATGCTGCGGAGCACAAGACTCGTGCCGATAAGTTCCAAGAAGTTTTGGACGGTTTAAAAGCACTTCCATATTAAAATGAGTCTCTCTGAAAAAGATAAAATCTTTAGGGATGTCTGGCAATGTGCCTATCAAAGGCGTTATAGTGCCATGTGCAAAGGTGACTGGGAATTGTATCGGCGTGAGCACCAAACAATTCTAATGTGCCTTAAAATAGCAAAATGGACAACCTTTGATACGGATCAACCACATTATCTAAAACGATGACTGAACTCACATTACTCACATTACTTAACTTTGTTGCTGGTGACTTCTGTGCTGCCAAAGCACAAGGTATGGATACTCTCAAGTCAGTTCTTATTGCCTATTCTAAAGCAAACGATAAGTTTGGTGGAAATAATGTGAGAAGAGTAATCAATAAGTCTCCTGCGATTGAAGTGACTGCTCTTGCGGTTGTTGCTACAAAGTGCCCTAACCTGTTGTGATTTGGAGGAAAGCAATTGGGAATGTTTGACTGGGTGAAGAGTAGTTATACTCTACCAGAACCTTTTATGGGTATAAACCAAACCAAAGATATTGAGGATGGTATTGGTGGCACAATGAGTCACTTCTGGTTAGATCCTAATGGTTGGTTGTGGTGTGGCGAATATGCTGGAACATCAACATTTGAAGAAATCAAAGAAGATGATCCACGATATGATCGTGATAGAAAGTTTCTAAACTATGAGTGGATTCCTACAGGAAAACACGGAAAGTATAGAGTTCATACCATTACCAAATATATTGAAATCTACCCAGAACAATGGAAGGGTAAATGGGAAGATTGGCCTAGGTTGAAACTTCACTTCAAACATGGTAAACTACAAGACTATGAGGATGTAACAGGACAATGACACTCTTTCAATTTAAGCACCGTTATGACTTTGGACATGA
>Ga0315901_10000396_pt1 | contig 65252 bp, 53 predicted proteins | sample LakEriMetagenome_10_FD_203761 | JGI IMG/M metagenome (GOLD analysis project Ga0315901, IMG submission 203761) | Freshwater fungal communities from buoy surface, Lake Erie, Ohio, United States - Buoy 2 MA116 | ecosystem: Environmental > Aquatic > Freshwater > Lake | place: USA: Lake Erie, Ohio... | reverse complement strand
AGGCTCTCGATGTCGCCGACCGTGCCGCCGATCTCCGTGATCACCACGTCGGTGTCGGCGTCGGCCAGCTGGGTGACGACGTTCTTGATCTCGTTGGTGATGTGGGGGATCACCTGCACGGTCTTGCCGAGGAACTCGCCGCGCCGTTCCTTGTTGATCACCGACAGGTAGATCTGGCCGGTGGTGTAGTTGCACTGCCGGGTGAGGTGGGTGGCGGTGAACCGCTCGTAGTGGCCGAGGTCGAGGTCGGTCTCGCTGCCGTCGTCGAGCACGTACACCTCGCCGTGCTGGTACGGGCTCATGGTGCCCGGATCGACGTTGATGTACGGATCGAGCTTCTGCATCCGCACCCGCAGGCCGCGGGCCTCGAGGAGCATGCCGATCGAGGCGGAGGTGAGCCCCTTGCCGAGCGAGCTGACCACGCCGCCGGTCACGAACACATGCTTGGTCACGGTGCGAGCTCCTTCCCGTCCGCCGCGGCTTCCGAACGTCGTTGGCGGCCGCCGCAGACGGCGGCCAAAACCGGATTGAACCAGCGTTTCCGGGGGCGGTCAAACCCCGGCCGTCCGCGGCGGCGTTCCGTGGTGTAGAGTTTCGTCATGCATCCCACCGCCGCGCCGCCGGGCACCGCCAACCTCCGCATCCGCAGCCTCGAGCCGCTCGTGCCCCCGGCCCGGCTGTGTGCGCTGCTGCCCATCGACGACGCCGCGCGGCGCACGATCGTGGAGGGGCGCCGGGCGGTGGAGCGGGTGCTCGCCGGTGAGGATTCCCGGCTCATGGCGGTCGTCGGCCCGTGCTCGATCCACGATCCCGACGCCGCCCGCGAGTATGCCGGCCGCCTTCGCACCCTGGCCGACCGCCTCGCCGACCGCCTGCTGGTGATCATGCGGGTGTATTTCGAGAAGCCGCGGACCACCGTCGGCTGGAAGGGGCTGATCAACGACCCGCACATCGACGGCACCTTCGACGTCGCCACCGGCCTGCGGCTGGCCCGCGGGTTGCTCATCGAGATCGCCGGCCTCGGCCTGCCGACGGCGACGGAGTTTCTCGAGCCGATCACGCCGCAGTACATCGCCGACACGATCGTGCTCGGGGCCATCGGCGCCCGCACCACCGAAAGCCCGACCCACCGGCAGATGGCCAGCGGCCTCTCCATGCCCGTGGGTTTCAAGAACTCGACCGACGGCTCGCTCCAGGCGGCGATCGACGCCATGCAGGCGGCCCGCACGCCCCACAGCTTCCTCGGCATCGACAACGACGGCGGCACGTGCGTCGTTTCGACCACGGGCAACCCGTGGGGCGTGCTCATGCTCCGCGGCGGCCGCAGCGGCTCGAACTATTCCCCCGAGGTGCTCCACGAGGCTCGCCGGCTCCTCGAGGCGGCCAGCCTGCCGGCCCGCGTGGTCGTCGATTGCAGCCATGCCAACTCGGGCAAGGACCACCGCCGGCAGTCGGTGGTGTGGCGCGACGTGCTCGAGCAGCGGATCGCCGGTGACCGCTCGATCGTGGGCATGATGCTCGAGAGCAACCTGAATCCCGGCAGCCAGCCGGTGCAGCGGGATCGCACGCAATTGGCCTACGGTGTCTCGATCACCGACGGGTGCATCGGGTGGGACGAGACGGAGTCCCTGCTCGTCGAAGCGCACGGGCGGCTCGGCAGCTGACGCGCCGCTCCCTGACCGTCGATCCTCCTGTAGCGGCGGTCTCTGACCGTCGTGTCCCTTGACTCGCGCCCGTGGCTGACCGTCGAGCCTTCTGTAGCGGCAGTCTCTGACCGTCGTGCCCCCTAGGTCGCGCCCGTGGCTTCCTGCCTGGGAAAATGGCGAACAAGGGTGAGAAACGCACGGATCCGCGCACCATCGAAACGCGCGAATGCGGGTTGTGGAGCTACGGGGCCCGGATTCGACGGTCAGAGACCGCCGCTACAGTAAGGCACGACGGTCGGAGACCGCCGCTACAGGAGAAGGGCACGACGGTCAGAGACCGCCGCTACAGGGGGAGACTCCTGCGGGCCGTGCGTCGTAAAACTGGCGTCGACTGCGGGGGCTCCGCGGCGGTAGGATTTCGAGCGTCGATGCCCTCTTTTTCGCGAAAGGATTCGCCATGCGACAGCCGCGCTGCCGGTTCGTTCTCTTGCTCGCCGGGGCGGCGGGCGTGGTCGGTGCCATCGGGTCGGCCGGCGGCCAGGTGCCGCAGCAGCCGGTGCAGCAGCCGATCTATCTGCAGCAGGCGGCACAGCAGCCGGGGCAGGGCGGGCAGGAGGTACAGACGGTCGTCAGTGCGCGGCAGGCGCTCGACGAGTTCTGCCGCCTGCAGATCGAGTCGATCCCGCCGGCGATGCTGCAGTCCGCCGAGGGCGTGGCGATCTTCCCCAACATGATCAAGGGCGGGTTCATCCTCGGCGTGAACTACGGCCGGGGCGTGCTCATGGTCCGCAAGGCCGACCGCACCTGGTCGGCGCCGGTGATGGTGACGATGGGCGGCGGCAGTGTCGGCTTCCAGGCGGGCGTCCAGGCGGCCGACATCGTGCTCGTGTTCGCCACGCCCAAGAGCCTGCAGGGCATCCTCAACGGCCAGAAGGTGACGCTCGGGGCCGACGCCTCGGTGGCCCTGGGGCCGATCGGCCGGCAGGCCAACGCCGGCACCGATGCCCGCCTCGGCGCGGAGATCTATTCGTATGCCCGGAGCCGCGGCCTGTTCGCCGGCGTGTCGCTCGGCGGGGCCGACCTGTCGATCGACAACAACGCCAACTCCATGCTCTACGGCCGCTTCGGCGTCACGCCAGCCGACGTCTTCAACGGCAACCAGCTCACGGTCCGACCAGAGGTGCAGCAGTTGGTCGCCGACCTCGATGCCCGCACGCGGCCCCAGGCTGCCGCGGTGGTCGCCCAGCCGGCACTGGCCGCGCAGCCCGGCCAACAGGCCCTCGGCGGTCAACAGCCGCCGCCCGCGGCCGCCCCGCTCCAGCCGATCGCGCCGCCCCAGCAGCCTGCGGCGCCGCAGCCGGTGCCGAACTATCCGCCGGCTGGTCCCGCCGCCAACGCTCCGCCGCTCGTTCCGATCCGGCAGTAGAGCGCAAGCGGATGCGGGCGGTGGGTTACGGGCCGGATTCGACGGTCAGAGACCGCCGCTACAGGGGGCACGACGGTCGGAGAGCGCCGCTACAGGGGGCATGACGGTCGGAGAGCGCCGCTACAGGGGGCATGACGGTCGGAGACCGCCGCTACAGGTTGTGGAGCCAGGAGCCGCTCACGCCGAGGTCACGATGCCCAGCCGTTCGAGATGCGGCAGGCTCACGGTGCGGAAGGCGTCGCACGCGGTCCGCACCAGTGCCAGCCGCTCCGTCGGGTCGGTGACCGTCTTGCCGTCCTTTTGCACCGCCCGGCCCGCGGCGGTCAGGCGGGCGTCGATGCGGTCGGCCAGACCGTCTGGTCCGCTGGTGGCGAGCTCATGGAGGATCGCGGCGTCGAGATCGCCGAGCGTGTGGCCGGTGCCGCTGGAGGTGCTCGCCAACGCCGCGACGCGGCCGGCCAGGGCGTCGTTGGCCAGCACCATGCGGTTGAAGGCGGACGGGATCGCGATCGCGCCGCCGCGCTCGCCGGCGGCCTCTCGGATCGGTCCGGCCGACACTTCGAAGAGCCCCATCGCCACGCCCGCGTCCACGGCCCGCACGAGGTCGGCCGGCGGCGTGCCGGCCAGCCGTGCGTCGGCGAGGATCTCCGAGAGCCGCAGACTGCTGGTGCCCAGCACGTCGAGCAGCTTCTGGTACAGCGGCCCCTGCACGGTCGACGTGACGACACCGAGGTTGGCCTGGTAGGGCAGCGTGGTGCCGGGCCGCGTGAGGCGGAAGTGAAGGTCGTCGGCCTCGCGAAGCCTGTCGGCCGCCTCGGGAATGGCCCGCGGCGCCTGGGCGTAGACATCCCAGCGGAAGGCGGTGTTGGCGCAGAAGTCCTTGTGGGCCTCGGTCACCAGGCGGTTGGTCGTGGTGCGGAAGAGTTCCTGAAACTCGGGCCGCACGCACAGGTCCCAGAAGTTCGTGAACACCGGCAGCGAGCCGACGAAGGACATGCCGGCCGCCCCGAACATCCCGGCCACGTCGGCGAAGTAGAAGCTCGTCCAGTGCTCGTTGAGGTATTCGTGCGCGAGATACCGGGCGTCCTGCTTGAGCAGGGCGTCGACGTAGGCGGCCGCCCGCGGATTGTCGTCGAAATACTTGGCGTGCTTGTCGCGAATGAAGACGAGGTAGGCCAGCGCGTCGCGGATCCGCTGCAAGTTGTCCCCCTGCCGCAGCGCCGCGTACTGCCGGAGGATGCCGCGGATCGGCTGGAGGTGGGCCCAGCCCGGCATCGCGTTGTAGCTCACCAGCAGCAGGCCCCCGGGGGCGAGGTGGCGGCGGGCGAGGGCGAGGATTTCGTCGCGCACGTGGGGCGCCACCCAGCTGAAGACTCCATGCAGCGCGATGAACTCGAACGTGCCGAGGTCGGCGGGCAGAGCACCGATGCCGGAGGTGATCACGCGGGCGTTGGCCAGGCCCCCGGCGGCGATGTCGCGGTCGACCGCCGCCGTGTGGTCGGGATTCACATCCACGCCGACGAACTCGCCCTGCGGGTTGGCGGCGGCGAGCGTTGTCAGCGAGCGGCCGAGGCCGCAGCCGAGTTCCAGGTAGCGGAAGCCATCGGTGACCCGCGGCGGGGCCACGCGGTTGAGGGCGGCGACGTGGCGGATCGCCGTCGGCGCCATGTGGGGATAAAAGCCGGGAATGTACGCGACGTCGGTGATGTAGCCTTCGGCGGCGGTGCTTGCCATGGGGGCCTCCTGTGGCGGAGCAGACTACGCGGTGCGAGTGAGTTTGCGATAGCGGCGGACGATCCGCCGCCGGGCCGAGGCCGCCAGGTCGGAGAGGCGGTCGAGGCCGAGGAGGCGGGCGGGGCCGCGGCGGCGGGCCACCGGCACGATCGGCGTCGTGAAGATCTCGGTGAAGCGGTCGAGGATGGCCGTGGTGTCGGCGCACGCGGGCATGCGGTTGCCACGGAACCACGGCCGGGCGAGCACCGAGCGGAAAAGGGCGTCGTCGCGGTCGAGGGCCACGACCCGCTCCACGAGGTCGTCGAGCATCCGCGGCCCGGGCGTGTCGTGGGCCGAGAGGAAGCTGGTGGTGTCGAAGTCGCGGCCCACGAGCGGATCCCCCCAGTAGATCGGCAGCGACCCGGCGACCATCGCTTCGGCGAGCTTCTCCGTGGTGTAGCCGGGGTGCGATTCGTTCTCGAAGGCGATCGTGAACTTGCACTCCGCGAGGAAGGCCCGCTTGTCGGCGACCCGGTGGCCGAGGGTGTTGAACAGTTTCCCGCCCGAGTCCACCGGCTTGTATTTCGAGAGCCGGCGGAAGAACTCGTTGCGGGCCTTGCACAGCGGATTGGAGACCACGAACCCGCAGAACCGCGTCTTGGCGGCGAGCACGGCGGCGGGATCGTAGGCGGCGGGCTTGATCAGGCTGGCCGGGTCGAGATACAGCACCCACAGGGGGAGGCGGCAGTGCCGGGGGTGGGCCGAGTACTCGAAGGTGAAGGCCCAGTCGGTCGAGTGCCAGTCGGGGGCGACGTTCTCGCCGGTGAAGAAGATCCGCACGCCGTCGTGGCGGCGGTGATCCTGCCGGCGGCGGCCCACGCAGGAGTGGATGAGGAAGTCGGGATCGTCGCAGACCACCACGTCGTAGCGGCGGGCGAGGAGCCGCGTGAAGAAATTGTCGTCCGGGTCGAAGTCGTCCCAGAAGGCCGTGAAGCCGATGCGCACGGACGGACGGGCGGCGGTGGAAGGGGAGGCGGTCACCGCGGCATGGTAGCCGGTCTCACTGCGGCTGCGGGATGACGGGCGGGATCGCCACCGGCTGCTGTCCCAGGTTCGGCACCACCGGGATGACCAGCTCATTGAGCAGCCCGGGGCTCTCCGGGCCCAGCGAGGTGTCGGCGGCCCGGAGGTCGCTCTCGGCCCGCCAGAACTCCTGCCGGGCGGAAATCTCCAGGATGTCGGCCTCGAACTTTTGCTGTTCGCGGAGCGTGACCCGCAGCACGTCGCTGCGGCCGAGCCGCAGCTGCTCCCGCTCGGCGTCGGCGACGAGGCGGGCCAGTTCCAGCCGCTTCGCCGCCTGCTTGTGGAACTCGAAGGCCCGCTCCAGCATCGAGTAGGCGTCCTGCACCTCGGCCCGCACCTGATCGTGGGCGAAGGAAAGTTGCCGATCGAGCTGCATGAGCTGCGAGTCGAGCGTCTGCATCTTGCCGCGGGCATCGCGCCGCTGGGCGGGCATTTGGAACACGAGTGCCGCCTGGAGCACCTGGCGGTCGAGCCCCTCGGGTCCGGAGAGTGCGCTCTTGCCGTAGCCGGCGTCCTGGTTGCCGAAGATCTGGCCGTCCACGCCCGGCAGCGTCTGGTTGACCGCCAGCCGCCGCTCGATGACCAGCTTCTCCTTCTGCAGCGCGAGCCGCTGGAACTCGGGCCGGGCTCCGATGGCCCGGGCGAGCGCCTGCTCGTAGATCGCGATCGTCGGCCGGACGGGCTGCGGCACGGGCCGCATCCGGGCTCGCCGCGCCAGCAGCGGCCGCCCCGATGCGTCGCGGTGGAAGAGTGACAGGTCGATCGCCGTCTGCTGCACCGCGCGGTCGGCCTGCACCAGCATGCCGTTGCGCTGGGCGATATTCTGCTGGTTGTCCACCCGCTCGATGTTGGCCACCGCACCGGCGTTGACCTTCAGCTCCAGCTGCTGGTCGCGATCGAGCGCGAGCTGGAGCACACGCTCGCTGGCACCGAATCGCTCGCCCGAGCCCTGCCAGGCCCAATAGGCCCGGGCGGCCGCCCGCATGTAGTCGAGGCGGCTGCGTTCGATCGTCGGCTCGGCCAGCGCCATGTCGATGCGGGCTTGGGCGTGCGTGGCCCGGGCCCGGTCGATGTCGCGGTTGCGGGCCAGCGGCACGTTCAAACCACCGCGGAACTCACCCGCGTCGGCGGTCTTCTGGCCGAGGTTGTAAGTGGGGAAGTCGCCGAAGCCGGTGCGGTAGCCGCCGAAGGCGCTGATGCCGCCGAACATGAACTGCTGCGTGAGCCCGAGATCGGACCGGTAGTTCTCGTAGGTGCCGGGCGCGAGCGCGTTGCCCGACATGGCGACGTTGGTGTCGAAGGCGCCCTGGGCCGTGGTGAAGCGGCCGGCGGCGACGCCCCGCTCCCGCTCGACGGCCTGCAGCAGCGGGTAGTGGGTGAGCACGCTCTGCAGCACCTCCGCGAGCATCAGCGGCTCCAACCGCTCGTCGATCACGGCCCCGGGCACGGTCTGGACATTGGCGACCACTGGGGGCTCCATGTCGGCCCCGATGGGGGCCGGCTGGGCCGCCGGCGGCGGCAGCTGTTCCGGTGCGGCACCGAGCCCACCCGGCACGGCGGGCGGGGCGCCCGGCTGGGCGGCGGGCCCGAAGGCCAGGTCGTCGGCGGAGGCGGCCGGCAGCCAACAGGCCATCGCCAGCACGGCGGCGAGCACGATCGCGGCGCGGCTCAGACCTTGATCTTGGGCGGCTTCGAGCCCTTGTCGTCGTCCTTGCCCTTGCCCTTGCCCTTCGACTCGGGCGCCAGCACGGGCGGGAAGCCGTTGAGCCGCCGCCAGATCTCGTAGCCCAGCGGCACACGATTGAGCAGCACCCAGCCCACGGTCTGATTGCCCTGCCGGAGAAACTCCTGCGCCGGCCATTCGTCGCCGGTCAGCTCCTCTTCCGGCGCCACGAGCACGCGAAACTTGCCGTCCATGTTCGCGGCCGAGTCGATCTGCTTCACCACGCCGCCGAACGTTCCGATCGCCAGCTCCGGCCAGCCCGAGAACTGGATCGCCGGCCAGCCCTCGAACTGCAGCCGCACATGGGGCTGCCGTTTGGCGCGGTCCGCGTAGGCGAGCACCAGCGGCGCGTCGACGCCGTCGAGGAAGAGTTCGACGACCCGCTCGTTCGTGTCGGGAACGATGGTGCACAGTTCGTCGCCTTCCTTCACGTACTGCCCGCCGCTGCCGACGTTGGCAGCGACGCGGTAGACCGTCCCGTCACATGGCGCCACGATGTATCGCGCCTTGAACCGCTCGATGCGGTTGTCGATGTCCTGGATCTCACGCTCGATCGAGAAGCGGTTTTGCTCCGCCTTCCGCAGGTTGCTGCGGGCCACGGAGATGGCCGACAGTCCGGCCGCCTCGGCCTGCAGCAGGAGGGCTTCCTGCGTGAGCAGGCCGGCCTGGGCCCGCTGAATCTCGGCATCGGCCTTGTCGATGTCGGTCTGGGCGCGGTCGGAACGCATCCGGGCCTCGTCGCGGGAGAGCTTGCTCTCCAGGCCGCCGAACCGCGGATTGGCGAACAGGTCGTCGAAGATCTCGAACCGATCGCGCTCGAAGCCCTGGGCGAACTGGGCGTTCGCCTTGGTCTGCTGCGCGACTTCGATGGTCTTGCGGGCCGCTTCACGGTTCGCCTCCGCCGCCTTCACGGCGGCGTCTCGGGCCGATTCCTGAGCCTTGGCCGCCGCGTCCAGTTCCGCGACCTCCTCGCGGGCCTTCTCCAGACGGTCGAGGAGAAAGGCGCGTTGGACGTCCAGCCGGCCGGCAAGCTCAGGATCGTTATCTTCGATATCGACGATACGATCGTCCTTCTTGACGCGGCTTCCCTCGACCACGTGCCAATGGCGAACCTGCCCCGAGACGCGGGCCGTGAGCACCTGGACACGCTCGGTGGGGGCATATGCGGTGACCATGCCGCGGCACATCACGGTCTGCTGCCAAGGGACGAAGGCGAGGAGGAATGGCGTGGCCAGGAAGGTGAGGACGAGCAGGCGGGCGGCCAATTTGACGCTGCGGGGCGTGACGGCGCTGGCCAGGGCCGACTTGGAGCCGCCAGATTGCGATTCTTTTCCGTGTCGTCCGCTCATGACCACTCCACCGCCCGGTCGCAGCGGGCCTTGATGTCGTCGCGGGCCGTGACGATGACGAGCGTCCACGGGGCCGCGCGGTCGAACAGCGAATCGAGCAGCTCGGGGCACGTCCGCAGGTCGAGCCGGTCGAGCATGCCGTTGACGAGCAACAGCCGCGGCCGCCCGGCGATGGCCCTGGCGATCGACAGCCGCGAGATGTCGTTGGCCGACAAGGGCATGCCGTCGGAGGCCAGCGGCGTGCCCACGCCCTGGGGCAGGCGGGCCACCGTGTCGGCCAGCCCGACCATCTCCAGCGCCCGGCGGACGTCGGCCGCCGAGAGGTCGCCGCGGCCCACGCGAATGTTTTCGGCCACGGTGTCGGCGAACGTCTCCGCCTGCCCCACGAAGGCCAGTTGCAGCCGCGCCCGCGGCCGGTCGAGCGAGCGGGCGTCGAGGCCGTCGAACTCGAGCAGGCCTTCCGTCGGCACCCGCAGCAGGGCCAGCGTCTCCAGGAGCCATGTCTTACCGCTGCCCGAAGGCCCGGAGATCGCCACCCGCTCGCCGGGGCGGATGTCGAGCCGGCGCATCTCACCGCCTTCGACGCCCGGCCGTCGGGCCCGCATCTCCGCCGTCACGCCCATCGGCCGGTCGCCGTGCGGCAGCACCTCGCCCCCTTCGTGCTCGAGGGGCAGCTGCTCGATCACGCCCAGTTTGTCGAGCGAGGCCTGCAAGTCGTAGAAGGTTTCGATGTACTTGCCGCTCTTGGAGACCGCGGCCAGCACGAGGGCCACGATCAGTTCGCCGGCCACGAGCTGGCCGAGGGTGAGCTGCCGCTGGATCACCAGCCAGCCGCCGAGGCCGAGGAGCACGGTCATCGCCACCGCCTCCAGGAGGAGGACGAAGAGCGTCTGTCGCCAGACGACGCGGAAGTGCCGCCGCCGGGCGTTCACGTAGGCGTCGGCCAGCTCGTCCGCGCGCCGGTAGGCGAGCTCGCCTCCCTGGCCGAAGCGAAAGGTGTGCGGGCACTTGGCGAGTTCCTCGAGCCAGGCCGCGACATCGAACTTCGCGTAGCTCTCGGCGATGCTCGTGCGCACGCCCCCAATGCCGAGGCCGAACATGAGGAACATGATCAGCCCCACCATGACGGCGGCGAACGTGAGCAGATAGGGGTGGTAGAAGGCCAGCACGATCAGGCCGACGATCGTGATCATGACCACGCCGATGCCTTCCACGAGCAGCGTCGCCATCGCCTTCTGCACGGCCGCGACCTCGAAGAAGCGGTTGACGATGTCCGTGGGATTGCGGCCGTCGAAGGCCTGGATTTCCGCCCGGGCGAAGTGATCGGCGAAGGCGTCGGCCGTGCGGACGAAGAATCGCCGCTGCAGGCATTCGACGATGTACAGCTGCATCGCGCGGAGGGCGGCGGCGAGCGCGAGAAACCCGCCCATCACCCCCGCCAGCACGAACACCGGCCAGGTTTGGTAGCCGAAGGCCACGGTGTTGACGAGGGCTTCGATGGCGGCGGGCGTGACGATCGAGAGCACGCCGACCGCGATCGCGAACGTGATCACGTCCCAGATGTCGGACCGCTCGAAGCGCAGGGCATCCGCCAGCCGCCTCATGGGGCTTTTGTGCGGGGGGCCGTGTGCGGGAGCGTGGTGGGCCATGAATGCCGGTGGTCTGTGGCAATCATGATGAAGGGCTGCGGCCGCGATCACAACGGCAAAAATCCCCGGAAAGTCCGCGAAACATCGGGCGCCGGAGCGACCCCGGCGTCGCCCTGCCCCCTGTAGCGGCGGTCTCTGACCGTCGTGCCCGGTTGCTTGGAAGCCCGAAGCGTACGCTGGGGGAATCCGCGTCGATTCGCCGGCCGGATTCGACGGTCAGAGACCGCCGCTAACCGGAGAGCGTTTCGAGCCAGTCCACGAACGCGGGGTAGGTGCGTTCTCGGTCGCGACCAGCGGCTCGCTTGCTGGCGATGATGTCGTCGAGACAGGCAACCCGTCCGCGATGCTCGCTTTTGCATGCTTTCAATCGTCGACCCAATTGGCATTCAGTTCGCGTCGGCCGGCTTCTGTGAGCGTGATCCACACGCCTGCAAGATCAGTCGGGAGATTGAATTGCGGGATGTATGTTCCCGTGGATGCGTTGAACTTGAAAAAAGCCACGAGCCCGTCCCTCGCCAGATCCATCAAGCAAGCGGCGACTTCCTGATCAGCCACATTCCCATGGCTGGACCGCCTCACATCCGCAACGATCTCCTCGAGTTGCTCGTAGTCATCGCAGACGGCGTTCAAACAGTGGATGTCGAGGATTGAGACCTTCATTTGAATCCTCCGGGGCGAAAATGGGGACCGTGAATGATGCGACCGTTGCAATCATAAACCGTGTGCTTCGTCACGGCACGGCCGCATTCGTCGGTATATCCTTCCTCGACACTCCAGCCGTCGCGATTGCCTTTCCGGGTGGATCGGCTGCGGCGAGTTTCTCCGGTTGCTACAAGGTCATGCGGGCTGCACGGCGTGCCGTTTCCGTCCACGGCAGACGGAAACTTGCGTATCGTTGGGTCACCCGGCGCGTCCCATTCGGTCATTTCGGAGAGTGTACGGACGTATACAAAACACGCAAGGTGGAAAGCTGGAGCGTCGGCGCATGTCCGTAGTGGCCCTGTCATCGCCGGTCTCCGCCGGTCGTGCCCCCTGTAGCGGCGGTCTCTGACCGTCGTGCCCGGTTGCTTGGAAGCCCGAAGCGTACGCTGGGGGAATCCGCGTCGATTCGCCGGCCGGATTCGACGGTCAGAGACCGCCGCTAACCGGAGAGCGTTTCGAGCCAGTCTACGAACGCGGGGTAGGTGCGTTCGCGGTCGAAGGCAGCGGCGGCGAGGCGGCGGGATCCCGCCCGCAGCGTGAGGAGCGTGCGGCGGTCGGTAGCCAGCGCCGTGATCGCGCGGGCGAGCGACCCGCCGTCGCCCGCGGTGTAGGCGACGCCCGCGGCATGCTCGTCGATCAGCCCGGCCAATTCACCGGGCAGCGAGTTGACCAGCGCCAAGCCCGCGGCGGCGTAGTCGCATGCCTTGTATGGCACTGCCACGAGCGACTCGGGCTTCACAAGCACGAGGCCCACGTCGCAACTGCCGAGCAGGCGGACATACTCGGCCCGCGGCAGCAGGCCGTGGATGCGGAGTTCGCAGGCCCCACGCTGCGCGGCGGCGGCAGCGGAGCGGAGCATTGGCTCGAGCGGGCCGGTGCCGGCCACGTGGAGCACGGCCCGTGTGCCGGCGGCCGAGAGCGCGCGGGCCGCGGCGACGAGCGCGTCGACATCCTGGCCGGAGCCGAGTGAGCCGGCATACACGCACTGCAGCGGCTCGGGCGCCGCCGCGGCCGCCCCTGATTCGTCTGGAAGTGGGACGGCGTCGATCGTCCGTGGCGGCGGCGGAAATTCTTGCAGGTAAGCCCCCACGTAGCAGACGTGCCGCGGGAGATCGGCCGCTGCATCGCCGAGCACCTGCGCGGCATACGTGTGCGTTGCGGCCGACACGCCATCCGCCGCGGCGAGGAGTTCCCGCCGCCGACGATGCATGCCGCCGAAGAAGAGTTGCGCCAGCGGCTTGCGGATGAAGGCGGGCCCAGGCACGAGCCGTTCAAACGTCTCCGGCCACACGTCCATCAGATCGACCACGCAGGTCGCGTCCATCCGCCGGGCCAGCCGCAGCGCAGCCTCGGGACCCTCCAGTGGCGGCAGGCTGGCGACGATGATGTCGGGCCGCTCCAACTGGCCCGAGGCGACCGACTCGTTGGCCAGCCGCTCGAAGGTCTTGCCAAACTCGCGGTGATTACGGAGCCGGGCGAGCGACACGTTCTTCGCGTACGGGGGCGTGGCCACCAGCCGCACGGAGAAGCCCTCGTCTTCGCGGATTCCCAGCGGCGCCATCCGCACGGCCTTGCGGCGATGGCTCCAGGTGCCGCTCCACCAGGTCACGTCGTGGCCGCGGGCCGCGAGGATTCGGGCGAGCGTCCAATACCGCAGCGGCGGCAGGCCCTCGCCGGGGATGTCGTCGAACGGATTGACGAGCCAAACGGTGAGGGGCCGAGGGGCGAGGGGCTCGGGCGCGGGACTGGGCATGGCCCGAGACTAGCAGACCGGGCCCTGCCGGCGGAGTGCTGCGCGCCCCGCCCGGGCGCGGCGCGGGTTTGCCCTCGCGGGGGCTTCAGGTCGCCTGCAGAACTTCGACGGTATTGATGTGAATCAGCGCGCAAAAGACGAAGCGGTCTTGCTCCGGAACATAGACCACCGCCCGGTTCTTGCCGATCATGATGCACTCCGGATGGCGAATCTCATGGGATTCACCGTTCGACATGCGGAGCACGAACGGTTCGAACGGCACGCGACGCACAAAGTCGTACAGAGCTTCGGCATTCATAAAAATCTCCTGCACGCGTGAACGGGCGTACATTCTAGCGGCTGCGTCGTGGGGGTGCAACCAAGAAGCCCCCGGCGGAAGCCGGGGGGCACGGCGGTCAGAAACCGCCGCTACAGGGGCATGCCATCCCGCGAAAATCTCCTGCACGAGTGAGCGGGCGTACATTCCAGCGGCTGCATCGCGGCGCTACAACGTGCCGCTCACTCCCAGTCGCACAGGCTCGCCACGTGTGCCGCGGAGCCGTCGCGGAGCCAGCCGTCGAGTTGGGCCACGTCCTTGAGCTGCTGCCCGCGGGACCGCGGCACCACGACGAAGCGGCAGGCCACGTCGGGCAGGGCCGTCATGTCGCCCCAGAGTTTTTCGAACTGGGCCACGGGGAACACGTCCTCCTGGCCGTGGCCCCAGCGCTTCTTCACGTCTTTGAGCGTCACGTAGGTCGGAAGCCGCGCGGCCGCGGTGCGGATCGCGGCGGCCACGCGTGTTTCGTCGGCGAGGTCGCCGCGGCCGAGCCCGAAGGCCGCGAGCAACTGGTCGATGTCGATCCACGTGGAGAGCGTGTTGTAGAACCGCAGCTTGAACTCATCCTCCTCCCGCGGCATGGCCAGCCCCTCCACGAGCCGCGGCCGCCCGTTCACCCGCGCGAGCCCGCCGCCGCGGTCCTCGATCCGGCGCGGAATCACCTCATAGGTGAGGCAGGCCCCGCCGGCGATGTGGCGGCCCAGGAGGGCCGGGGCGAGGTCGGCGCCAGTGGTGTCGATGTTGTGGAGGAAGAGCCAGCGGAGCTTGGGCCGGGCGGCGAGCAAGGCCGCGAGCGTGCCATTGCGAAGCATGTTCGGCACTTCATACCAGTGGCCCACGGGATGGAGGCACTGCTGCGGCAGGTTGTCGGTGTAGTCGGCGCCTTCGCCCGCCTGCTCGGCCCAGCTGATGAGGGCCGCATGCAGGCTCTCCCGCACCTTCTGTTTTTGCACGTCGAGCACTTGGTGGGCCGTCTCTTCCCAGGCGAACCGCAGGTCGCGGGTCATGGGAATCAGCCGCAGACCGACGGCCCGGCCCGGTGAGAGCGTCACCTCCACGCCATGGGCCGGCTGGCGGGCAAGGTGGTCGGCGATCTGGCCATGCGTGAGATGGCTCGTGGTGACGATATGGGGAATCGACGTGCCTACGAGTCGCGACATCCGTCGCGTCTTGGCGAGATGCACCTCCAGAAACGACCGGTGCCGGCCGCCGAGCTTGCAAAAGGGGTGCAGCGCCTTCACGACGCCCGCGCCCTGCGTCCAACGGCTGCCGACGCCCGCCGCGAGCGTCACCACCGCCGCCTCGCCGGCCCGCAGGGCGGCGAGCCCCGCGTCGCGGAAGGATTCGTCCGCGGCGAAGGCAACGTCGGCGTCGTGCACGTCCTCGAGCGTGGTGGCCGCGGGGAGTCGGTTCTGTGCGAGGCCGATGCGGCCGTGGCGGAGATCGGCGCGAATCTGCTCGTGCTGGGCCTCATCGAAGCCCAGGTCGCGAAGCAGGGGGCGGAGGTCGCGGGCCGACGTGCCGCCGCCCGCGGCGCGGGGAAAGAGCCGATCGAAGAGCGTGTCCACCATGCCGGCCAGTTCGGGCCGCTGGCGGCAGGCGGTGCCAAAAGCGTCGAGCTCCGCGCGGCGCGAAGCGGGCAGTGTGCTCCGCTCGGCCTTGAGCAGGTGGGGTACCGTGAGCGCGTAGTATCCGGCGGGCATGAGGGCCGCGGCGCCCGTGAGCAGCTCGCTCCATGTGCCGCGGTCGTTGACGGCGAAGTCGTAAACGACCGGCTCCATGGCGAAGGGCAGCGCGTGCTGCAGTTCCCGCTTCGCGTCGGCCATGATCTCGCCGAGCGCCTGCTGGGCCTCGGCCTTGGCCTCGGGTGCAAAAATAAATCCCATGCCGCCGCCCGACATGCCGCCGAGCATCCAGAAGCCCTGGAAGCGGTCGCCGAAGCGGCGGCGGACGCGGTCGATGATCGTCTCGGTATAGAGGTTCGTGGCGGCGGGGATGATCGTCTGGATGGGGCCGCAGAAGTTGCGGGTGGTGGCGGCCGCGATCCGCGGCACGTCGCCGGCCTCGACGGCGGCGATGATCTCATCGAGCACTTCGCCCGCCTCTCGCCGGGCCTGCCATTCGGCGCCGCTACGGAGGAGATATTTCTCCGTCACCATCTCCAGGATCGGGCCGACGTTTTGCGCCATGCCGCCGTGGACGAGCACGAGCGAGTCTTGCAGGTCGGCCCCGATCTTCACCGGATCGTGCCGCGGCAGGAGTCGCCCGCGGCTGGTGCCGTGTTCCGGATCGCCTGCCGTCGCCGCCACGCCGCGGATCAGTTTCGCGGCCGGCCACACGCCGCCCGAGTCTTGCCAGCCGCCCCCCGAGCCGCCGAGCCATTCGCCGAGGATCGCCCGGGCCGCGACGAGCCGGCGTTCGGGCTCGGTGAGCCCGCCGGTGAGCGACCGCGCCTGCCCCGTGGCCCGCATGCAGACGGCGATCAGGGCCGCGAGCAGATTGGTCGACACGGCCAGCCGCGAGCCCTTAGGGATGTCGTTGACGCTGCTGACGAGTTCCAGGCCGAGGCCGGGGCCGACGACGCGTTCGAGCAGCGTCGCCAGGCTCGCGCCGGAGCCCTCGACGCCGGGGGGCACGATCCCCGCCGCGATCACCGCCGCCTTGAGCAGGCCGAGGTAGTCGCGGGCGAAATCAAACACCTCCGCGAGGTCGGTGATCTCGGCCGTGGTCGCGAGGTCCACGCTCGTGAGCCGAAGCACCGGCCGATCGATGACCCGCAGGTAGGCCTCGACCGGCGGCTTGGGCGCCGCGTCGCGGCCGTGCACCCCAAGATCGATCGACACGTTGAGCACCCGCGCGCCCTCTGGGAAATCCATGCCGAGGAAGAAGATATCGCTCCAGCCGGCATGGGAGAGGTCCATCCGCACGGGCGTGGCCTCGCGGAGCACGGGAAACATCCCGTCGCCGGAGCGGGCGAGCAGTTCCGGCCGGATCCGCAGGGCGTGATCGGCGGGGTGCCCCATGCGAAACATCCACTGGTTGCCGCGCAGGCTGCGCACGCTTCGCCGCACCTGGTTGGCCAGCGTCTGCAGGCCGAGGTCGCGGTAGGCGGCGGCCAGGGCGCTCGAGATCGCGTCCGACGGCCCGTCGGTTCGCTGGGCATCGAGAAACGTCTCGATCGCCTCCTCGAATCGCCGGGCGAGCAAGTGCTCGTAGCCCGCGTGGGGAATCAGGGCCGCGGCGTCGGTGGCCGTGAGCAGCGGCGGGATGTGGAAGCGGTGCAGGGCGTAGAGAAAGAAGAGTGCCCGCACCCGCTCGTAGAGATTCGTGCTCGTGCGGCGGAACTCCTCGAGCGCCGCGCATTCGGCGAGCAACCCGGCGAGCGAGGCGTCGCGGCAGATTGTCTCGATCGCCTGATCGCGGGCCTCCGCGTCCGTTGCCGTGATGACCGCGACGAGCCGGGAGATGGCAGTGTTTGCGAGTGTCATTGGACGCGAGTGCCCCGAAAAGTCGTGATCAAAGACGGCTTCTTTTTGGTATACTTCGGCCTAGGATTTTCCGTCATCGCCCGGAGGTCTTTCGATGACTTTTACCGCGGTTTTCATGTCGGTGCCCGAGGGCTATATCGGGTTCGTCGAAGAGATTCCCGGCGCCAACAGCCAGGGCGAGACGCTCGACGAGGTTCGAGAAAACCTTCGCGAAGCCGTCCATTTAGTTCTGGAAGCCAATCGGGAATTGGCAGAACAGGCCCTGGTTGGCAAACAGGTTGAACGAGAGCCTTTTGAACTTGCTTCCTGATGAAGCGAATTGATCTGATTCGTCATATCGAGGCGAGCGGATGCGTCTTCCTGCGTGAGGGTGGCCGGCACACCACACTTTTCATCACGCTGCCGTGATCTCGACCTTTGCCGTATAGCCGAGCCGTCGCAGCAATGAGTCGCAGTCCTCCCAAGACAAACCAAACTCCTTGACATCGGCCAATCCAAGTCGGCCAACAACACTGGCCAATTCATTCGCGTCCGCGTCCGCAAAGTCTTCCTCGCGGATCACTTCCTCGGCCCAGTCCACGAGTGATTCCGAACTGATTTCGTGACGAAGCCATTCGCCAATTTTTGCCGCAACATGTTGCTTTGTGATCATGGAAGGGAATCCTCACAAAATATGTTAACCGCTTTGACGGGCCAGTAATTCCACGACCTGGGCGAGGATCTCGGCGCGGTCCTGGCCAGCGAGGCCGAGGGCGAGCTGGGCGACGAGCAGGCCGTACTGCATGCCGAGGTTGTAGCGGCTGCCGCGGACCTCGAAGGCAAGGTAGCGCTCGCGCTCGGCGAGCTTCGCCAGCGCGGGCGAGAGCTGACGGTCGCCCGTCTCCCCAAGCGTGTCGAGCAGATCGAATACGCCCGGCGTGAACACGTGCATGCCGAAGAAGCAGAGGTAGTGGCCCGCCCGCAGGCCCGGCACGATCAGTTCCTGCTCGGCCTGAGTGGGCGTGGGCTTCTCGACCACGTTTTCGATTTCGTAGAGCCCGGCGGCATGGGCCACGCGGCGGCCGCCGACGGTGCCGAAGTATGGGAGCATGCTTTCGCGGGTGGGCTGCACGGCCGACACGGCGCAGCTCTCGGCCTCGGCCACGGCCACGAGCTGCTGGGCGCAGCGGCGTGGTGCCTCGCCGCCCGTCAGGTCGCTGACGTAGACATGGTCGCCGACGAGATGCAGAAACGGCCGGTCGCCCACGAACTGCCGGGCGCACTTGATGGCATGACCGTAGCCGAGCGGGGTGGGCTGGGGGATGAGCTCGAGCCGCGAGGCGGCGTTGCCGGCGGCCGCGAGAAAGGCGGCCTCGTCGCCTGGCCGCACGACGATGGCCACCTCGTCGGCCCCGGCTGCCACGGCCTCCTCCACGATGATCTGCAGGGCCGTCTTGGCGATTCCGTCACGATCGACGAGCCGCTGAAGCGGGAGGGCCTGCCCGTCACGGCCGGCGGCGGTGATCACGGCTCTGCGAAGCTTCATGGCAATTCCGTAAGGCTCACGGTGCTGTCAGCATCCCACGGGTACATTCAAAAGCAACCGTCACGGCTCACGGTCCGGCCGTTTGCTCACCATGCCGAATCCCGCGGGGCAACCCGGCGGCACCGAACATTTCTTTTTCGTGAGCCTTGGCGGCCTGACTTGACGCCCTCCTGGGGAGGTGGTCAATTCCCTCATGGAGGAGTAACAGCGAAGAGCAATGTGGGTTGCCGCTCGCCCCCGCCCGCTCCCTCGCGACGACCCTCCTGCTCGTCGAATTGCGATCACCGGTCCTTTCGCCACGCCCCTGCGCTGCTCCCGTTGACGGATCAACTTCTGACATGTGCGGCATCAGCGGTGTGATTCGTGCCGATCGTTCCTGCATCGAGCCAGCCGTGCGGCGCATGATGCAGGCGATGATCCACCGCGGCCCTGACGATGAGGGCTACGAGCAGCTTCCACTCGGTGGCGACGATGCGGGCCCCGCGGCCGGCCTCGGGTTTCGACGGCTGGCGATCCTCGACCTGTCCGCCGCCGGCCACCAGCCGATGTTCAACGAACAGACCGGCGACTGCCTGATCTTCAATGGCGAGATCTACAACTTCCGTGCACTGCGGGCCGAGTTGCAGTTGCAAGGCGTGTTGTTCCGCAGCCAGAGCGACACCGAGGTTCTCCTGCAGGCGCTCTCCACCTGGGGCGAAGCCGCCGTTGCGAAGCTGCAGGGCATGTATGCCTTTGCCTTCTACGACGCCAAGAGCCGCCGCATCCTCTTGGGCCGCGATCCCCTGGGCATCAAGCCGCTGTATGTCGCCCGGCTGGCCGACGGGCTCGTGTTCGCCAGTGAAATCAAGGCGCTGCTGGCGTCGGGGATCGTGCCCGATGAGCTCGACATCGGGGGAGTCGCGAGCATGCTGGCATACGGCGCCGTCCAATCACCACTCACCATTCACCGCGCCATCCGGGCGTTTCCCGCCGGAACGACCCAATGGATCGATGCCCGCGTGGCGGGCGGAGAGCCACCTGCATCGCCAAGACGATTCTGGGCCTTTCCCGAAGAATCGCTTCGTGGCATCGACCAGCCGACGGCCGTCGCCGAGACGCGGAAATTGCTTCGGGACGCCGTCCTGCGGCACCTGGTCGCCGACGTGCCCGTGGGCGTGTTGCTGTCCGCGGGAATCGACAGCACGATCATCACGTCGTTCGCCCGCGAATTCACGCCCCGAGTGACGTCCTTCACGGTCGGCTTCGGGTCGCTCACGGTCGACGACGAATCGGATATCGCGGCCCGGACGGCCCACGACCTCGGCATCCGCCACGTGGCAGTTCCCGTCGATCCAACGCTGGTCCCCGAGGCCTGGCACGCGTGGATCACCGCGATGGATTCGCCGAGCATCGATGGCTTCAACACGTATCTCGTCAGCCGCCAACTGGCCGCCGAAGGCATAGTCGTCGGCCTGTCGGGGCTGGGTGCCGATGAGCTCTTCGGCGGCTACGGCGTATTCGCACGTGCCCCCCGATGGTCCCGATGGCTCCGTCTGTTCGGCGGCGTTCCGCGACGCCTGTTCGCGTCTGGCATCCGCGAGCTCGGGCAATTCGACGGCCGCACGGCGAATGCCGAGAAGTTTGCGGATCTTGTGGCGGGCCCGCCGAGCGTCGCTGGCGTGACGAGGTCGCTGCGCCGCTCTCTCTCCAACCGTCGGCTGGAGGACTTCCACGTTGGTTTCAGTCGCGCTGGACTGGCCGCCGACTACCTGCCGAATCCGCCCGAGCGCCTGGAGCCTCCGCCATCCGCCGATGCGTTCAACACGGTGTCACGGATCGAAATGGTCCACTACATGGGCGACACGCTGCTGCGCGACACCGACGCCAACAGCATGCGGCATTCGCTCGAGGTGCGCGTGCCGTTTCTCGACCTGCCGCTCATAGACTTTGTATCCGCCCTCCCGGGCCGCCTCAAAGGTGCCGGCGGGCGGCCGATGAAGTCTTTGCTCCGCGCTGCGGGCCAGGACGTGCTGCCAGACGAGGTGACGAGGCGCGCTAAGACTGGCTTCACCCTGCCGATCGGGTTCTGGATGCGGAAGCAGATGCGAAACGCATGTGAGTCGGCAATTCAACGGCTCGAGCAGGTCTCGGTGCTCGACCGTCGTGAAGTGCGGTCGGTCTGGGACAAGTTTCTCACCGATCCAAAGTCAATGCACTGGTCGAGGCCGCTGAGTCTTGTCGTGCTCGGCAACGTGATCCGCTAGCCGCTCCCCCGCAGATCGGGGCCGACAAGTTCCCCATACGCCGCCACCATCGCGCGGCCGACCGCTGGCCACTGGTAACGCGTCTCGACGAGCGCACGTCCCTTGGCGCCCATGGCAACGCGTTCCGCATCGCTCAAACGCATGGCGGCATCGAGAGCGGTTGCGATAGATTCCGACGTCGGCTCTACCCACCAGCCACAAGACCCTTCGATCTCTCTCCAGGGCGTGCGTTTCGTCGTGATCACCGGCACGCCCGCAGCCAGGGCCTCCGCCACGGCGATGCCGAAATTCTCGCTTCTGGAAGGCAGCACGAAGAGATCCGTGTTGGCGAATTGCCGCGCTTTGTCGGCACCATAGACCGCGCCGATGAACGACACGTTCGCAAGGCCATGCCTGCGTGCCTGTTCTTCGAGCCGCCGCCGCATCCCTTGTTCGTCCGGGCCGGCGATTACGAGCCGCCAAGGCGGCCCCGTTGGCTGCAATCTTCCGACTCGCGCCCATGCATCGAGCAGCAGATCGATGCCCTTGAGCGGGTGAAGTCTGCCGAGAAACAGCACCTGCCGCGTCAGTGGATCGACCTTGCCCATCGCCCCCGGCGTCGGCAGATCCACGCCATTCGGTATGACCACGATCCGCGGGCTTCCCCCAATGTAGCGTTGGATCCACGCTTCCTCTGCGGCACTCGTTGCATGGATCAGCATTGCGCTGCGTAGAAAGCGGCGATCGAGCAGGCCGGCCAGCCGCTTCTTCCAGGCCGAATGGGCAAGACGCACGGGGTCCAGGCATCCTTGTGGCGACATCACGAGCGGCCGCCCCGCCCGCAGGGCGCAGCGGCAGGCCCACCAGACGGGAAACGTCCAGTTCGAATGCACGTGGACGATATCCGCTTCGTGAACGAGAGCAGCGAGCCCGCAGCCCATGCTCTTGGAATAAAACACCGGCCGGGGGAACGACGGGTAGAAACGCACGATGCGCACGCCCACCTTTTCAGCGGCTTCCGCCGCCGAGGAAAGCGTCGCGCGCTCACTCGCAACGGTTGCGATCGTCACATTCAACCCGCACCGACGAGCTTCTCTGGCGAATCGCGGCACGAGTTCCGAGAGTCCGCCGCCCGACTCCGCCAGTCCCGCGACGACGTGAAGAACCTTCATGAAAACATCATGACCAAATGCGTGTAAATCGACTCATGGCCCCACCAGATGGCCTGCTAGGTCTCGCGAGCAACGGCGGGACAGCCCCGTGTTGCAATTGCAATCACCCGTACCGAGAATTGACGACTCACTCAACGCAACCAGGCAACTTGAAGACAATGCCTTCTATCGCAAACGCGTCTCGCAATCTGTCGGGCTGGGGACGGTATCCTTGGATCAATTGCCACACGGAATACGCGGCCTCTCCATCGGACGCTGCGAGAAAGTTGCATTCCGCAGGAAACGCGTCGGTGATCGCACGCGGACTCGGCAGGGCGTACGGCGATGCCGCCGGGATCGACGGCGGCACAGTCATCAACGCCACCAAGCTTGATTGCCTGCAATCATTCGACCACGAGAGCGGCACGCTGCGATGTGAGGCAGGTGTATCCTTGCAGCAGATCATAGACGTATTCCTCCCGCGAGGATGGTTTTTACCCACGACGCCGGGTACGAAGTTCGTCACGGTTGGTGGAGCGATCGCGGCCGACATTCATGGCAAGAACCATCACCGCGTCGGCTCTTTTGGTGAGTTCGTGGATGAATTTCGATTACTGACTGCGTCCGGAGCAATCCTGCGATGCTCGCGGTCAGAGAATCCGGAAATTTTTTATGCGACCATCGGCGGCATGGGACTGACCGGCATCATACTGGACGCTGCTTTTCGCCTGACGCGAGTCAACTCTGCCTGGATCGAAGTGGACTACACGAAAACCCGCAATCTCGACCACACCTTCGAGGCGTTTCAGGCGGGCGACCAATTCCATGAGCATTCAGTCGCCTGGGTCGACTGCGTGGCGACCGGCGATTTACTGGGCCGGGGCGTAGTCATGCAAGGCAATCACGCTCTTCGCAGCAGCATACCTGGAAAGGCTGTCGACCATCCGTTGCAGCTTCCCAAAAAACGCGCCGCGAGTGTCCCTTTCGCACCGCCGTTTAGCCTTTTAAATCGTTGGACAGTCCGTGCTTTCAACAATGTGTTCTATTGGAAGCATTCCGATGGCAAAGCCGTCGTGGATCTCGACACCTTTTTTTACCCTCTCGATTCGGTAGCCAACTGGAATCGGCTCTACGGCCGATCTGGCTTCATTCAGTACCAAGCCTTCTTTCCGCAAACCACCTCTCAGCAAGGCCTTCGGGAACTGCTCTCGCGAGTCGCGGCAACAGGGTCTGCTTCATTTCTCGCAGTGCTGAAAAGCTGCGGCAAGGCGGACGGAGGACTCCTCTCATACTTGGAGCCGGGCCACACGCTCGCGTTAGATTTGCCATATCATCCGCGCCACACGCCCGCTCTGTGTCGCGATCTCGACGAAATCCTGCTGCGGCACGGTGGACGCCTCTACCTTGCAAAGGATTCCATGGCTTCAGCCCAGACCATCCGTGCGATGTACCCGCGACTCCCCGAATTCCTGAAAATCAAGCGGGAAATCGATCCCGCGGGCCGGTTCGTATCAAGCCTTGCCAAACGGCTTGGGCTGACCACTGAGGCAGAAGGAACTCTATGAAAAAGAGCGAGACCACAGGGCAGGTATTTCTCGTCGTGGGCGCCACGTCAGCGATCGCTGCTGACCTCTGCCGACTGCTCGCTGCACGGAGAATCCAACTCGTGCTCGCTGCGCGTGACACGGCGGCTTGCGACCGGCTTCGAGCCGATGTCGAAACTCGCTGCGGGCAGCCGTGTTGGACAGTCGAATTTGACGCCATGAACAAGGAACAATGCAGCGGGCTTCTGGGCCGTGCGAGAGAACTCTCGGAATCAGACATCGACGGGATCGTCGTGTGCCATGGCATCACCCCGAACGAGTCCGCGCCGCTTTCATATGACGAAATTCGTCGGACGTTCGAGGTCAATCTTGTGTCTACCGTAATTGTTCTGGAGGCGGCAGCACGCCACTTCACGCAAAAGGGGCGCGGGATGATCACCGCGATATCATCGGTGGCCGGGGATCGCGGCCGGCAATCCAACTACGTCTACGGCGCTTCCAAAGCCGGCCTCACCGCCTACCTGGAAGGACTGAGAAATCGGTTGCACCCATTGGGCATCCAGGTCACCACGATCGAACCCGGTTTTGTCGATACGCCCATGACAAAAGGCTTCAAGGCGCCGCCTCGCTTTCTGGTTGCTACGCCGGATCGTGTGGCCACCGATATCGCCGAAGCCATACTCCGCCGCTGCGACGTGCTTTACACGCCTTGGTTCTGGCGGTGGATCATGACGATCATCTGCCTCATTCCGCGCCCGGTGTTCAAGCGGATGAAGCTATAGGTGTCGGTTCGTGCTCTCAATCGCTGCGCGTGGCCCAGGTCGCGGCTGCGACGATGCCGGCCGCAAGCAACGCGACCAGCACGCTCACCCTGTCTCTCAGGGCGAACACGACCGGATCGTCGTCGAGCGCGCCTCGCTTCGCGAGCAGCCACACGCGAGTAATCCAATACATAAGCAGTGGGCACAGCAGCCAGAGCAGCCGGCCATCCCCATAGATCGCCTTCATCTGATCGCTGTTTGCGTAGAGAGCCAGCACCAGCACAGCCACGTAACCGCTCGCCGGGCCGAGGCTCTCTATGAGATCGGCGTCCTCGGCCTGATAGCCACGACCGGCAGCCTTTGCTCCTCCGGTCGCCGCTAATCCTCGCAATTCAACATATCGCTTTGCAAACGCGAGCGACGTAAACAAAAAGAGCGAAAAGGCCAACAGCCACTGGCTCAGGGGAACGCCGGCAGAAACGGCCCCCATCTCGAGCCGCACGCCGTACATGCCGGAAAGCATGATCACGTCGATCAACGGTTTCGATTTGAGCCACGTCGAGTAGAGGTAATTCGCCCCCAGATATCCTATCATCAGCAGAATCGCGGTCGCCGAGAGCGTCGCGGCACTGCCAAGCCCAATCGCGAGGAGGCCTCCCGCTATCGCCAGTGCCGTGGGCACCGACAGGTCTCCACTGGCGACGGGGCGTCGCGACTTTTTCGGATGTTTCCGGTCCGACGTCGCGTCGAGAATATCGTTCAGCAAGTAGACGCCAGACGCGCAGGCGGAAAAGGCCACGAAGGCGACTGACGTCTTCCAGAAGGTGTTCAAATCCACCTTTTGCGCGAGCACCATCGGCGCGAAGACGAGCAGATTCTTGGCCCACTGGTGCGGCCGAAGCGCCTTCATCGCGAGCCGTAGGCTCGATGGGCGATGACCAACAACCGTTGTCGGCTTCCCCAGGGCGCGAACACGCTTCTCAAGCTGCCTCGACGGCTTCACGACCACCGCCGTGTCTGCATCCGCCCAGATCGGCAAATCAGCGTGCGAGTCACCGATATAGGTGAAGCCGCTAACGTTCGCCTCTGTGCACCATTCGCGAAGGCATTCCGCCTTGCGCCGGCCTTTGAGATTACGACGTTCGTCCGTCGCGAGCACGGCGTCAAAAATCCCCAGCTCTCGCGCGACGGCATCGGCCGTCGAACGATGGGCAGCTGTGGCCAATACGACCGTGTGCTGATTCGCCCGCCCTTTCTCCAAAATATCCACTACCTGTCCACAAATCGCCGCGCGATCGGCGCGGTATGGACTGTTGGCCGCCACCCAAGTCTTCAGCACGGACCGGCCCATCATGAGACGGCCGACCATCGGCAAAATGGTCCACGGCCTCATCAAGGCCAAGTTCACCATCGACTCGATGAAGGTGTCACCCATAAGCAGCGTTCCGTCCAAGTCGGTCACGATGGCGTACCGCGACCGCTGAACCTCGTCTGCGCCGTTCATTTTTTGACTGCCCATGCCGCGTCCAACACCGAGTGATTACTGGGCGGGGTCTGCCATGGCCGGCGTGACTCGATGCGGACCACGCCGCACATCCGTCACTGCCCTAGCGGAACCAGCTTGCCACCTCCGAGAAAACCCCATTTCCGCAGATCACTCACCAAATCGTGCCAGAGAAAGATGTCCACGCCGGACCAGGAGTAGGCCGGGATTATGGCTATGACGATCGCGGCGTAAGCATATTTTCGCCAGTCACGACTGCCTGCCCGCGTGAACATGAGGTTGGCTGTCGCCGCCACAATCGGCAGTGAGATGAGCGTCATGGCCCGTGTGACGTCCGTGGTCAACAGTGACACGAGCCCCAGAACGGCCACCCACGTCGCCAAAAGATACCGCCCCCGGACCGTCCGGGGCGACAAAAACAGAAACCAGATGGCAATCGGGGCAAACGCAAGCGGCGCGTAGGAAATATTCTCCGTGATAAACAGCCGTACGTTCTCCGCCATGTACTGCGCCCGACCGCTGTAGGAGAACCCGAGCGACGTTTTGTAGGCGAAGAAAACGACGGCACCGATCGCGAGCCCTGCCAGCGCTCCGGTCGCTTTCGAGTAATCGAAGTCCCGATAATAGCAGTAAATGGCGAGCATGTACGAAACGCCCATGAAAAACGACTGCTGCGGGTGCCACAAGGCGATGACAAGAAACATCGCTGCGACGACCCAGCGTCGACTGGTCGCTGCGATCACGCAAAGACACGCGATAGGCAACCCGTCCCCTACTCCAATATTTTGAATTGACAAACGAAAAGCCGGAGTGAGGAAGATCGCGACCCAAAAAATCCAAAAGGTCCCGATGTCTTTCGTGCAGAGCCCGAATAGCGGCAGCGCGGCGAGGCCGGCAAACACGATCGCGATGAACGCCACACTTGGCGGCAAGAGACGAAGCAGGGCAATCTTCAGGGGAGAGTCCCAAACGTATTGCGTCGACGTTTTCGTGAACACCGGGTCGCGCACCGATGCTCCCCGCGAAATGGCGACGAGCATGCTGCCGTCACTAAACCGCACACCAGCCACCACGACCATCAGGATGATCGCGAGGATCAGCGATCCCCGGCGCATAAACAGATCAGACGCGGGCGTCGTGGGGGACTCAACCATGGGGTTTCTCCTGTAGCCTGATCGGATGTTGCCCAGACCAGGTCAACCGATGTGAATCGCAACACTACCGGTCGAACCAAGTGGCCATGCTACCACTGATCGCACTCAACACGACTGGCCGCTTGGGGTGTGCGTGGCCGCACTGGCTCCGATGTTGTAATGGTACTTGAGGTTGCTCGGCGGCGTTTATGTGGGCGACTGAATGCATCGGTGATCTGCTCCACTGGCTCGCCGATGAATCGACCCAGACAGCAGTCAAGATACCGAATTGGCGTTGCTCGTGTTGATTGCCCGCAGCCGTTGCCCACCCGACCGCCGCGTCAGAGTGCCGGTTTATCCGCCACGCCCAAGTCCGGTGGCTCGGCCACTCCCCTACAAACCGGGCAGTTCATCTTGGCCTGACGGAACCACGCAAGAGCGCTCGCCAGGCACGCATTCGCCTCATCGATGGGCAGGAGCAGCATCGCCCGGTGAAGGTAGGCCTGACCGAGGGCCACCGCGAGTTGGGCGTCCGCAGGATCCCAATAAGCCATATGCTCGCCCGCCGTAATCGCTTGCCGAAGCGGTTCTCCGGGTGATTGGGCCATCGGGTCGGCGGCATGCCGCCTGGCCAAGACGATCGACTCCCTGAGGTCGCGTTGCACGATTTCGGATACGGCATCCCGAAACGACATGCCGATCGCAGTTCCCGCGGCCGCCATTACCAGGAATGCAATGCCTTTGGCGAGCGTGGTCGTTGATCGATCACTGCCTGCGAGACCGCCGGCAGGCCGCGCGCTCGCCAGTGCCAATCCAGCAGCGAGACAGAACAAGTAGGAGTTCGCAGGTATGCGCAGGTTCCAATCGAAACAGGAATGCACCGCCAACCCGACGACCGCGGCCCATGCAGCGGCCCCAACCAGTCGATCGGTACCGCCGGCGTTGCGCCAAAACGACACCGCCGCCATCCCCAGAATCCCGGCCGCGCAGCAGAGCCCGAGGAGGCCAACGATGCCGGCCTCCGCAAGCAGTTGGGTGTATTCGTTATGCGCGAAGTACCAAGGGATCCCGTCTCGCGTCATCGTCGGGTACAGGTCGCCATACGTCCCGAGTCCCGTGCCCAACACGGGCGACGCCACGAACATTCGCTCTGCAACCCGTGTCGCCACCACGCGGCCGTCGGCCAGAACCGCGGCGATCCGAGGCTGTACGATGGCCGGAAAAAGTCTGTCGACATTCTGAAAAGGCCCAAAAAGGATCGCCAGCAAGCAAGCAATCATCGCCGCATAGGTGCCGGTAACCACCACCGCGGCCCTACGCCACCACCCCGACGGCAATGAGAGGCAGGCGAACACCAACGCGGCCATGCCGAATGACGCGGTGCCCGCGCGAGATTTCACCAAGCACACAAGCATGCCTGCGGCCGCGCCGAGCACGCCTGCACCCACCACCAATCGCGGCAACAGCCCGAGATAACGCCGGCTTACCTGGAGCCATCCCGCCACGATGAAGGGAATCGTCAGCGACATCGCGCCGGCAAAGTGGTTCGTGACGAGATACGGCCCGAATCCGTCACCGACGATCCATGAGTCCGCAAAGTAGCACTGATCAGCCAGCTGCACGGCCTCCGGAAAGCCGAAGCCCGCCGTCGCGACAGGCGCCAGGAGTGGCGTCCGGCCCGGCATCAACGGTCCCTGAAATTCGATGAACCCGAGAAGCAAAAAAGTGTTCGGTCGCACGGGAAACGCAACGCCGAGAATCGAGATGACGATGCCCGACGCGGCGAGCGTTGCCATCAGCCCATTCCGCGAGGGCCGCCAGACCGCGAGATCCGCGACGGCCAACACCGTCCCAACAGACAGGAACAACTGCCGCGCGGCCGCGACTGTTTCCGCCGGGTCGATCGAGACGCGCCCCCATGCGTTTGGCGTTCCCGCGTGCACCAGCTTCCACGCTCCCGCCGAAACGGGCGCGAGGACCACGAGCAGACGGTCGGGCAACGGTAGCAGTTGCAAGCCGGGCAACGCCATGCACGTCAGCGGTATCAACAGTCGTGTCCACGTCGGGCGAAAGAAGTACGCCCACAGCACTATCGCCACCGCCATGACCGCATCGAGGAGCACTATCGCGATCGGGTGCGTGCCTCCCAGTGCAAGCGGACCCAGCATGGCGGCAATACAGACGATTGCCGTAGCGGCTCTGCCAGCCGCAACGCATCCGGACCATTCGCGCGCGGTCCGCTGGCTCGACGTCACGCCCGCTTCGCCCGCGAAGCCTCGATAATCTCGTCGAAGGTCTTCGCCAACGAGATCTCTGGTCGCCAACCGGGGTAGTCAGACATCATCAGGCGGAGATCCGAGTAGTAGCAGATATGGTCACCCTCTCGGGCCCTGTCGCTGTACTCCCAATTCATCGCGATGCCGGTGCGTTCGGCGACCAATTGGAACGCTTCGAGTATAGAACAACTGTTCTCCTTGCCGCCCCCGATGTTGTACACGGCGGCCGGTCGCGGGCTCGCGATAAACCTTTCGATGAACCGGGCCACGTCGTTCGAGTGAATATTGTCGCGAACCTGCTTGCCCTTGTAGCCAAACACGGTGTATCGGCGGCCTTCGAGATTGCACTTCACCAGGTAGCTGAGGAATCCGTGCAATTCGACTCCGGAATGCGATGGGCCCGTCAGGCAGCCCCCGCGCAGGCAGCAGGTCGGCATCCCGAAATAGCGACCATACTCCTGCACCATCACATCTCCTGCGACCTTCGACGCGCCAAACAGAGAGTGCTTGCTCCGGTCGATACGAAAAGTCTCCGGAATCCCGTGGGCATACGTGGCATCGGCATAGTCCCAGCGCGACTCGAGCTCGACCAGTGGAATCTCGTTCGGTGCATCACCGTACACCTTGTTCGTCGACATGTGGGCGAATGGTGATTCAGGCGCGTGCCGCCGAGCAGCCTCGAGCAGGTTGAGCGTCCCTACGGCATTCGTATCGAAGTCGTCGAAGGGTATCGCGGCAGCACGGTCATGGGACGGCTGGGCGGCTGTATGCACGATCGCATCAGGGTTCACGTCCTCCACGAGCCGCAACACCGCCGCACGGTCACGAATGTCCAATTCGTGGTGTACGAATGCCCGGAGCGTGGCCTCCAGCCTTGACTGATTCCAGCGGGTGTCGCCGGCTGGACCGAAAAACACGGCACGCTGGTTGTTGTCGACGCCGTGCACCTGCCAACCCATCCGGTCGAAGTGCGTGCATACCTCGCTGCCGATCAAGCCGGACGAACCGGTAACCAGAATGCTCTTCGATTTCATGCGACCGTCTCCACTCGTCCACTACGAATTGCGTCCTTCATCAGCCACAACACCAGACAGTAGGCCACCCTCTCCGCCACTACCCGGCCTGGCCGGCCCTGAGTATCGGCACTAGTTGCCAACCCAGTTCCTCCAGCCGGCGGTTCATCGCCGGCGTGGGCGTCAGGTAGATAGCCAAAAGGTGCTTGCTCTTCGAATACGGAACCAAAACCACCTGGGCATGGGCCGGTAGCGACTCGGGATCGGGCATCGGCTTCCCGAGAAACATCGTCTCCAATTGATCCATGCGCACGCCCCGTTGCAGCTGCGCCACGTCGAAAACCATGGTCGGATGCCCCACGACAAAAGTCGCTCCCACATCCACCAGGTGCTTGACCGTGCTGATCCTTTGATGGCCCGGGCGATCAGACAACTTCACGCCGTTCTTGGCGATCCATTTGTCGTTCAATCCAAGCATGTCAATGCTCGTCATGTCACTAAAGTACGGAATGGCCCCGGCGGGCGTGATCGCAACCACAACGGATGCGTCCTCTCGAAACGCGTCTCCGAGGAACTTCCCGATCCCAATCCAATTGGAATCGGGATGCGTCAGATGGCGGGCGAGATCGCTCACCGACTCAATCCCCCGCTTCCACGGCACGTTGTCAAATGCGATGGCATGAATAAACGAAGCCGCCAGCATCCCGGCAACGGCAAACCCAACGCTCCGCCGAGACGTGCAAAACTCCACGATGGCCCACGCCGACATGATCGCAATCACGGGTATGACTGGGACCATGAACCGAAACTCCATGAAATCCCCTCCCACCCGGACCACATACACCAACCATAACCCCAGCGACGCGAGCACCATCACCGACAGCGTCCCTCCAAGAGCCTGCATGAGCTTCGGGAGCCGCAACGCGACGCCTCCGAGAGGTACGACGAACAGGTAGACAGCCAGGAAAAGGGCGACGTACCAGCCTCCTCGGAGTAGCGATGCCTCTCCCGCCTTGACGTGGAAGGTATTGGGCAAAAGCGATCCGTAGTAAGCGTATTTCCAAGCCATCCACGAACCAAGGATCGTTACGATGGGCAACGCCAACAGCCCCAGCCGCGCCACTGCCATCCCGACGGACTCCGAATTCCGGATCGCCAGCCAACACATCGTCAACCCCATCACGGCTACCGGCACCCCCGAATCCAGACGGGTCAGGGCCGCCAGCGCACTGAGCAGCGAGAACAGCAGGAGCATGGGGGCAGATCCCTCCCCGAGCCGTTCGGTCCGAACGGCAATGAGCGCGCACGATGTCAGGAGAAGCGTTTGCAATTGCGTTTCCAGACCGCCTGTCGCGTAGCAACTGAACGAGTAATTTCCACCGGTCAGGAGAACCGCAATGAGAGCCAAGTCGCTCCTGCCGAACATCTGCATGGCCAGCAGGTAGGTGACCACCAGCGTGCCGGCGACCATCACGAGCCCCAAAGCGTACATGTACGACACGGGCTCCAGCCCGAGTGCGTATGGCACTGCTGTGACAAGAGTCCAGAGAAAATTTGTGTACCCTTCGACCCGCTCTCCGCCAGGATTCCAAACCAAACCATGGCCCTGGGCGAGATTCCGTGCGTACCGCAACGATATGTATGCGTCGTCTTGGACGAAACGATTCACCCAGGCGAGGCAGCATGATGCCGCAATCACGACGGCCAACGCGGCGCTGCTATTTGCCGCGACAATCGCGTTGCCGGCGGCATTTCGGGACTTTGGGCTAGCAGCCGATTGAAGCGCCATGGTCAACCCGAGATGATAGTTCGAAAAGCATCGCCACGCGGGGCAATCTAGCAGAGCCGCTAGCCAAACGGTACCGCGATCGGCGGGGTGCGTGACGGGCCGCGCCGCCGATGATTAGACCGCTCTTGAGATCTTTGCGCCGGCTCAGCGAAAACGCTATCAGCCCAAACGGGCTCGGATCGAGGGCACCGCCGTGCGTTGCCGTCAAGATTGGTTGACGAACTCGTGCGCGCAATCGCCAAGAAAAGCGTATACGGCACGATCGAAACGAATGGATCGTCGCTGAATCGACGAAGGGATCGCCCGCCCCCAAGTTGCGCATCATTTTTTGAGAATCTGAGATGCCAGCAGAAGTCGAGCGAGTTTTACGGTATGGATGCTCGCTGCTCGCTCGCCGAGGTGGTAGGGGGTGTCAAATGCGTCGGACGGCTTGTACACGAAGTCTTCGATGGTCCCAAGCACCTCGACTCCTCGGTCGCCCCAGAATGTTCGCATCCCGTCATCGGCTGCCCTGAGGTTGGCTTCGTCGACACGCTCGCTCATGCACAGCGGCGGAAAAGCCGCCACAATCCGAACCCCTTTTGCCCGGGCGGCGGCCACGAAGGCATCGACGTCGTGCGCCAATTGTGACGAAGGTGTGCGCCAGCGTGGCGCATCTGCGCTAAGGTTCTTAACAAACTTGGACTGCTGCTCGACATCCTCCGGCATGATCACGCGGTCGCCATTGCCGTTGACTCCCCTGAGCTCCTCCGCCTCCAACGATGATGAAGGCCCGTGCGAGAGCCTGCTCCAAAGCCCACTGAAAATTCGCTCTGGACCTGCGGCTACGACCAACTGAATCGCCAACGACAGCGGCAAAGCCTTCAGGTACTCAGGCCGACGTGACATGATGTAGTCACAGGCATACTCTCCGAATCGCGGACCATGGTAGTTTTCCCATTCCGGTGCGATGACGATCACGTCACCAGCAGTAGACGCCGCCAGTACACGGTCCATCAGATACCGAAGCCCGAGTCCACCGTGCAGCCCGAAGTTCACGGCTGGCCTGCCGATCATCCGGCTTAACTGCTCACAGCGAACTCCGTAAAAACCGCTTGAGCCGCTGCCATACAGCAGCTTCGGCTCCTTCTTCACCGCACAGCGGTCCTGCGCGACGGCATATCGCTCCGTATATCCCGTGAGGCCGGTCGGAGCTCCAAGCTGCATGACGGCGAGTACGGCATAGAGGGCGACGCAGCCCAGGATGCTGATCAACACCGTCAACCAATACGCGCGGACGGACAGTACTTTCATGGCATCAGAACTGGAAATAGAGAAAAGCCGATGGCGCCGCAGACAGGAGATCTATCACTGCTACGAAGATGATGCCGGCGGTCACGATCGCCCAAAAACGGCTTGGCTTCCAAGACAGCCAGTCCACGAACCACTCCCGTGACTTCGATGGCAAACCCGAGTCTCCGAGGTAGTCGCGAAAGAGTTCGGCCGTGGACGGCATAACGAGACAGACGAGCAGGCCGAGGAGCGCCGTCGCTGTAGCCGTATTGCCGATGATCGGTAAACGGGTCGTCGCGTGGGGCGAAAGCTCATGCCCACCGACGACGGCCGCCATGGAGGCGACCGGGGGACACAAGCTGCCATACATACCCAAGACGCCCGACAATGACGTGGCCCGAAACGGTACCCAGGCGAGCAACACGCACAGAAGCGTCAGCCCCCAGGCTGCCGGCCCCACGCGGGGCCACCAACGGACGCCCTGTCGGAGCGCAGTGCGATGAATGTGGACCACGGCGAGCAGGAGGCCGTGCAGCGCCCCCCACAGCAGAAACGTGTATCCCGCTCCATGCCAGATCCCTCCGACGAGCATCGTGACAAACAGGTTGAACGACTGCCGCACGAAACCCACGCGGTTGCCACCGAGTGGGATGTAGATGAAATCGCGCAAAAATCGGGACAGCGTGATATGCCATCGCCTCCAGAATTCCGCGACATCTCGCGACTTGTACGGCGAATAAAAGTTGATCGGAAGAACCACGCCGAAGATCAGGCCCAATCCCAGAGCCATGTCGGAGTAGCCTGAGAAGTCGAAATAGATTTGGCAGGCATAGGAAGCGAGCCCAACCCAAGCCTGCAGACAGCTCAGAGCCTGAGCCTCCGCAGTCGCCCGAAACGCCGCGTCGGCGACCGGCGCGAAGTGGTCGGCAACCACGACCTTCTTGAAGAGCCCGATCGCGAACAGGCTTATCCCTGCCGCAACCATCCTAGGGGATGCCCGCCCAAGCGAGGCGCTCATCAATTGCGGCACAAGTTCGTTGTGGTGGACGATCGGGCCGGCAATGAGTTGGGGGAAGAAGGTGACGAAGAGAGCGTAGACAGGAAACGCGGTCTTATCTGCCCTTGGCCTCGCCGCATCAAAGAGCCATGCCAGTTGCTGAAATGTGAAGAACGAGATGCCGAGAGGCAGGCTCTCCGTGGCACCAACGCTCGACATGCCTGGAAATCCCAGCACGTCGCCGAGGAGGAAACCGCGATACTTGTAGTAGGCAAGCAACCCGATGTTGACCGCAACCCCCGCCGCCAGACATAGCGCCCGCAGAGTGGGTCGCCAGGCAATCATTTGCGCCAGCACATGATTAAAACAGATGGTCCCAAGCAGGAGCGGGAGCCGCGTGACGTCCCACCAGGCGTAGAAAACCAGCGACGCCAAAAGAAGAACGTCTCGGACAAGACGGGTGCTGCTGGTCCGGCTGGCGAGCGTCGCCAACGCAAAGACCAACGGCAGGAACACGAAGATGAACTCTACCGAGTTGAAGAGCACGCTTGTGTGGTTCTAAGGCTCGGCCGGACAAACAGCCGATGCAAATGGTGGCTGAGCTAACGTCTGCTATGAACGACCGGGCTTCACGCCTGCGAACACCATCGACATCCAGAGAAACGGTGCCCGCCTTACGCCCCGGAACCGAAGGTCGCGAAAGCCGGCTTCAGTCAGCAGTTTGCCCAGCGTCCTGCGACTGAACAGTTTGACATGCCCCCCGTCCCAGAGCGGATCCGCGTGCACGTCCCAATGGTTTGCCAGCGAGATCCCCAGGTTTTTCAGATACCCATGGTAAGGCGTCGTCACAATGAACCGGCCGCCGGGACGGAGCACACTGTACGCAGCGCGCACAAGTTCCCGCGGCGCGTAGAGATGCTCTACCACCTCCGTGCTCACAACGACATCGAACGGAGCCTCACCCAGCCGGTCGAGCGATACATCGTTGACGCCAAGGAGTTCGAATCGGCATCCTGAAAAGTTGCGGCGGGCCAGATCGATGCCCGACTCACTCAGATCCACCCCCATGACATCACAGCCGCGGCTCTGAAAATCCCCGCAGATCACCCCGGATCCACAGCCGATGTCGAGCACCCTGCACGGTGGCCCGAGTGGGCCGGCCAGTTCAAACACCGCTCGCGCAAGACCGGCGTGAATATGACTGGGGTCCGTCGAATCGTAACCATAATCCTTGTAGTCTCGATCCTGCACAGCTGAGTATCCCCCCCTGGATCGTCCCGGAGTTCTAACGCGACACGGTTTGTTCCGCTTCTTCGCCGTGGCTCAGCCTGGCTTCACGACACTTGAGCCGGATGAAATAGTCGTAGATTGCCATCAGCATGCAGTAGTGAAAGCCGGCCATGCCGTCGAGCAAGCCAAGCCGCCAGAAATAAAGATACCCGAAGCGGACGACCGGCCGACAGGGCATGGCATCAGCGAGCCGCTTTCGGCCCTGTTGCTTCTCCTGCTGCGTGCGGCCGCAGATCGCCTGTTTCATCGCGCCGATCCAAGAACGCGAGCGCGACCCGATGCGAGCCGCTTCATCGGTGGAATAGCGATTGTGGCGTGTGATCCAGTCGGAAATCCCCTTCGAGAAATTGTAATGCAGGTAGGGCTCGCGCAGCGTTCCCACCCCGCGGCTGGTGCTCCCCACCGTCTGGCCGTGCCCCGTCTGCACGAATCGGGATTCGCCGATCCGCAGCAATCGGGCTTGGTAGTAGGGGTACATGCTCGCACGCTTTATCCAACGCCCCATGAACATCAGCTTGTTGGCCAGCAGGTAGGCACTCTTTTCGTCCCTGTCGGCCACCTTCCTGATCTCACGGTCAAGGGCTGGCGTCAGGCACTCGTCGGCGTCGAGGTGCAGCACCCACGGGTACTTGAAGGGCACGTTGTCGATCGCCCAATTCCGCTGGCCGGCGAACGTGTCGAATACCCTTTGAAACACCCTTACCTGCCGCCGTTCGAGATGGGCGGGCGTTTCGTCGGTGCTGAACGAGTCCATGACGACGACGTCGTCGCACCCAGCCAGCGATTCGAGACAGCGTTCGATGTTGGCTGCCTCATTGTACGTGAGGATCAGCACCGAATACCCGCCACCTCCGCTTCGAAGCTGTGGCGATACGGCGACATCGGACGGTTCAGTAGTCATAGCTTGGCTTCGGCCGACACGCTCCGGAGAGATCACCTTGCCGCAGGATGCGCACGAGGTAGCTTTGCCACCGCGCGGCACGATAGCGCGTCAGCGCCCACATCGACGCGACTGGCGTCGATCTCGGACCATGCCCTGCGGCCATGGCCTCGTATTCGTCGCGCATCCGTATTCGATTTACTTGGGAAAGCTGGCTCGGATGCATCCGGAAGCTTGCCACGGGCGGTTGCGTGATGCGGTGGAATCTCGCACCGGCCTCCGCCGCACGCCACCACAAATCGGCGTCGGCAACGAGCTGCCATCGCTCCTGGAATCCACCGAGCGATACGAACAGCGACCTGCGAATCAGCGTCCCCTGCTGAAGGACGGGGCTGACGCCCGCGCGAAACAGCGGAAGCACGTCGCGAGGCCGGGCGCTGTGCCAGCAATGAATGAAGGCCCCGTCGGCTGTTATGAAGTCGACGGGACCGTACAAGACGTCGTGACGATCCCGCTCGGCGAACAGTCGGGCGATTCCCGCCGATTGTAGGAGGTCATCCGCGTTGATGTAGGTCAGCCAGGGCGTGCCGATGGTGCGGCAGGCCGCGTTCAACGCAGGGTACAGCCCGGCCGGCGCATCGCGGAGCACCTCGACCCCGGCCGCCAGCGCGATTTCCACGGTCCCATCGGTTGAACCCGAATCGGCGACCACCACCTGCGACACCTGCGGGACCCGCCGGATGGACGACAGTGTGTCCGCGAGAAAGCGAGCGGAGTTGAGCGTGGGCACGACCACGCCGATCGATTCGCCGGCGACTCCGCCATCCATTTTGCTCGCCGAATCGGGACGGTGGTGGGTCATTCGAAGACGATATCCGTCGGTGTTGGCCCGATGCCGCGCAGCCATCGATAGCAGTCCAGCATCCGTCGGCCGATCGCCGGCCAGCTGTACGTGGCGATTGCATGGGATCGAGCACGGCCGCCCCGTTCCGCAAGCACGGCGCTGGGCGCCGACGTGGCCTCACGAAGCGCACCGGTCAGGGATGGCTCATCGGCATCGACCCACCAGCCCATCTGCTCGTCCCGCAGAACCTGCCAAGGCGTCCCTCGCGTCGTGATCACCGGAAGCCCCGCGGCCATGGCCTCGGCAACGGCAATGCCGAAGTTCTCAGAGTAGGTTGGCAGCACGAAGAGGTCCGCGGTCGCAAGAAATCGCCATTTGTCCGCTCCGCGCAGATCGCCCTCAAGCGTCACGCCGTCGAGCTTGAGTCGCTCAATGGTATCCCGAACCTCCCGCTCATGCCGCGGCTCGCCCGACCCCGCGATCTGCAGGGTCCATCCCCGGGGCCTGAGCCGCGCCCACGCCGCCAGCAGCATCGGCAGCCCCTTCTTGGGATGCAGCCGCGAAAGAAAGACGCATCGCCTGCTGCTCGGTGCCTCACGCGACGCCCTGCTGCCCAGATCCCCGATGTCTGCAGGAAGATCGATACCATTGGGCACGATCGCGACTGGGTTGCGGAGGCCAGCCTGGCGAAAGCCCTCGCATTCCATCGCCGACGTCGCGTGCAGCAGGCCGGCGTGAACCAGCTGCGATCGCTGCCAGAGCGTCAGCGCGAGCTTCTTCTTTGAACCTCGATGGCGAAGCGCCCAGGGCTCGAGCATTCCACGAGGGCTGATGACCAGCGGGATCCGGCTCGACTCAGAAGTGGACGCGAGCGTCAGCGACGCCGCATCCCAGAGTCCGTGAAGATGCACCAGCGGAGCGGCGCCGCGGTCAGCGACGGAATCGAGCACCGTCCGCAGGCAGCGACGCATCGCGCCAACCGTGAGCAGACCGCGGTACGGAACAGCCGCCAGCGGGGTCGCGGACCATTGCCTACAGTCCTCCGGCCACAGCGCCGCATCGGCGTAGGCACCAACGACCGAAACGCTGCCCGGGGCCTCCGCGGCAACGGCTCGGGCGAGCCCCGACACCGAGTGAAACGGCCCTCCCGACGAACGGGATAGAGACGTCGTCACGTAGATCCCGTGCCAAGACGGCGCGTGCGCGGCACCGGACCGCCGATGCGACGCTTGTCTTTCAACAGGCGGGGGGATCACGGGCCGACAGCCGAGTCGGGACCTGCGTGCTTCGGCCGGAGCACGCGCTGGGCCACTGGCCTGGCGGGATTTCCGGCGACAACCGTCCATGCCGCGACATCCCGCACGACGACAGCCCGGGCCCCCAGGACGGCTCCTTGCCCGATCGTGACATTCGGGCCGATGAACGCTTCGGCGAAGACGAAAGCGTCCGACCCGATGGAGATCGGGGCCGTCACCAGCGCCCGCCCGGGGTCGCGAATGTCGTGCGAGGCGGTGCACAGGAACGAACGGATGCTCACCGTGGCGTTCTCGCCCACTTCCACACGATCGACGCAATAGCAATCCACGCGTTCGGCGAGGCACGCGCCGGCATGCATCGTGAGATTCCACGGCGCCCACACCCAGGTCGTTGGATAAACGTTGGTTCCCGGGGCCATGCGAGCCCCAAACGCCCGCAAAATCAGACGCCGCCAACCAAAGCAGATCCGGGGGCTGGGGCGATATACGAGCACCCAGACGATCCCCCACACGAGGCGGGCAGCCTGCGTCCGCCAGCCGAGCGGACTCCGGTAGGGGGTCACCTGCGACGACTCCCGAGCGGGGTGCGACTGTTCAGCCGATGTCGCCACGATCATCACTTGTGTCGTTGCGGTAGCGAATCACGCGTGCAGGGTTTCCACCCACGATCGCCCATTCCGGCACGTCCTTGGTCACGACGGCGCCGGCGCCAAGGATGGCGTGGTCGCCAACAGTCACGCCGGGCAGGATGATGACGCGGGTCCCGATCCAGACGTCATTGCCGATCGTGACCGGCCGAGGTGGCGGAGCTCCCTGCTCCCGCATGGAGATGTCCGTGCGGGCGAAGTTGTGGCTGTTGGACAGGATGATGACGTCCGGAGCCATCATCACGTCGTTGCCAATGCGCGTGTCATTGCCAATCCACGCATTCGCTGCGATGGACGAGTTCTCGCCAAGGTGAACGTTCAACCCAGTGCCGAAGGACGCACCGTAGTTTATGCGGATGTGGCGGCCGCAACTGGCAAAAATCTGTCGCACAACCGAACGACGCATCGCCTGACCCAGCCACGCCCCGGGAAAGGGCGAGTCTGGGAGATAGCGGGCGAAAGCGTAGTAGAAACCCAAGCACACGAGCTTCCAGGGGCTGATACCGTGCCTTGCCGCCAACGAAAAAGGCGTTTCTTGAACGGGGGGCAAATACGATTCGTTCGTCGCCATGATTCAGAGTTTGAGAATTCCCGCTTCACAGAGCCGCTGCATCAGAGTGGTCGCCCTGGCAGCCCATCGATGCCGTTCGAGAGGATAGTCCACGTCCTCGAGCCGTCCCCGGGGCAGCTGCTCGACCGCAGCGGCGAACGCCTCCGGGCCGGGGGCCACGTATCGCCCAAGGTTTCCCAGCGCTTCAGCGACCTCTCCGACAGGATTCGCGATGACTGGACGCCCCGCCTGCATGTAGGCGAACGTCTTGCTCGGGCAACGGGCGCGATTGCCTTCGGTGTCGCGGATGGGAAACAGCAGCACGTGGGCGTGACGCAGGCGATCCCAAAGTGGCTGCCCGGTGACGTAGCCGGCGAGAGTGATGTTGCTCAGGCCCCGCCGCGTCACGTCGGCACGCACCGCATCCAGCAGCGGCCCGCCTCCCGCGATGCAGAGCCTGAGGGGATGGCCTCGCCGCTGCAGGATTTCCCAGGCGTCGATGATCAGGTCGTGATCGAAGTCGGGCATGAGGTTGCCCATGTACACCGCCGTTGGCTCCGAAAATGGATCGGCACCTTCCTCGAACGCCGGCAGGTAGGCGGCGTACGGGAGATAGAGCGACGCGAGACCGAAGCGGTTTTCCATCATCTCCTGGAGCCATCTGCTGGCCACAACGGTGAGCGCCGCACGGCGTCTCCCATACCATTCGCAGGCCAGATCCACGCGTCGCTGGAAAAACCTCCGGCTGCGCGACGACAGCAACTCGTCCCAGTCGCATACGAGGGGAACACCAAGCCCGACGACCGACCCGCAATTTCCCGGCTGGGGATTGAGGATGTGTACCGCCGCGGGCGCGACAGCCTCGAGCTGACGGCGGCGGCTTCGGAGACGAGTTCCCCGGCCACCGCCGTGCGCGAGGTGAACCGTCGCAAAATCGAGGGCCGGCACGACATTCGAAACGTTCGCCGGCTCGTCGTCCAGAAAGTAGTGGACGCCGAGACCGCGCGCCGAAAGTTCCCTGCCCAATTCCCGCAGGCGGACGAAACTCGCGTTTCTCGCGACATTCCCGGTCGCGACGAAGGCATAGCGTTCAACGATGCTGGCCAAGCAACACCTAGGCAGCCTGCGTGCCCACGAGGCGTGTCGCGGATTGCGGGATCGCCACGAGTCCCCTTCCCGACCATACGACCTGGTTGAATAGGGCCCCGATCAGAAACGACGTCTCGAGCCGCGCGGAAATGGGACTGAAGAAGATCGCCCAGATCAGGGGGAGGCAGCTTGAAACCACCCAGAATCGGAGCCTTACTTCATCGCGAATCGGACAATAGATCGCCCGCGTCGCGATCACCAGTACATACACCCAAAAGAAGACCGCCATCACCCCGGACTCCACCCAGGCACCGAGGATGTGGGAGTGCGTCGGGATTAGGGGATAACCCCGCGTGTAGTAGTCCGGAGCGAGTTTGACCTCCATGAGATCGCATGCTCGCAAGAAGAAGCGATCGTGATCGATCGGCCACGAACCGTACCCCAGAAGCGGCGACTCGCTGATCGCAAGCAGGCCGCCCACGAATTCCGGCCGCCCGCCTGCCAGCAATCCATACTTGTTCCGCACCTGCGCCTCATATTTCCTGCGGGCACGCTCGCCGAATTGCCCTGCACGCGCTGACTCCCCGTACCAGTAGAGAACACCCTGGCTCACAACAAGCGACGCAAGCACTATCACAATCAACTTCCACGCCGCGATGCGTCGGGCGCCCAAAAGAATTTCCCGTCTTCCACGCAGCGCATTCAGGGCTGCCGTAATGGCCGCCGAGAGGATGGTGTAGGCGCCGGTCGCTCGCATCGAATTCGCAATATGAAAAAACCCAAGTGCGACGTTGGCGGCATAGCAGAGGATGCGTTGGCGCTGGTAGACGATCAGACTGAAAATGACTACGGCTAAGCTAACAGCACCGCCCCAGTGCGTGTCGTACTTGATGTCGGCATCGCCGTACACCATCTCACGCCCCTCATGAACACCGCCGCGAAAGATGTACGCCGACAAAATGAACGAGGGCAGCGAACCGACGGTCCACCAAAGCACCTTGTCATAGCACCCAGTCCGCAGAAACCATGTAAAAAACGGTATCGCCAAGAGAAACACCACAATTCTCGCAACGCCGCGTGCCGCCAACGACCACTGCGTTTCGCGATAGAGATCAGAACACATCAGCGACGCGAGCCAGACGAGGAGAAGCGGGAGGCACAGGCCCGTTCTGCGGACGGTACTCGCGGACATCGTCCTCCCGAAGAAATGCGGCAACGTCAGCAGAATGAAGATCTCAGTGAAGGGCAGGTATCCGATGACCTGCACCTGAAGCCGCGTACCGAGCCCGAGCAGGAACGCAAAGACCTTGTCTTGGGCGCTGGCGGGGTCACCCGCTCCGGGCAGCGTCCTCGCCGTGCCTCCCTGCGTCGTCGGATAGGCAACGCCTCCGTTTCCGAGCAAGAAGTGATTTGGCGACTCCAGATACGAAGGCGGGATCGCGTTCAAGTTGTGCATGGGCAGTTCTTATCCAGCACGCGGCGGTGGATGACACTCATTTGAAAACACTGACCTTTACCACGCCCCACTGTGGTTCCAGCTAGGCGGCCTCAGGCAGGCGATCGCCGACACCCTTCTATGGTATCGCATACGGCTTCCAGCGACTTTACCCTAGAATATCGCAGGCGAACCGCGTCCTTCGCCCGAGCGCCCATCGCATCGAGAGTCTCCCGGGGAATTTCCGGGAGTTTCCGCAGGATCGTCACCAGTCCATCGACGTCCCCATGTTCACACATCCAACCGATCTCCTCGCGTGCGACGATATCCGCGGCGTGCGACTCCCGGGGGCCGAGCGCCAGCACGGGTCGGCCGACCGCCATGGCGCCGTAGATCTTGCAGGAATGGACAACCCCGACTCCTTCGTTGGCGACCGAGACGACGTGCACGTCGGCCGCCGACAGCGAGTAACGGATCGCATCGATCGGCTGATAGGGGAGCGACATCACGTTCGGTGGCCGATATCGCTCTACCATGGCGTCGATCTCCTTCTTCAAAACGCCGCCACCCACGAGCAGGAACTTGAGTTCGGGCACCGACTCCAGCCGCTTGGCTGCGGCGAGCAGCGTTGCCAGCGGCGTCTGGAACCCATGGTTTCCCGAGTACATGACCACGAACGAATTCGCGAGGCCGTGTCGCTCACGAAACGGATTGCCCACCCGCGGCACGGCATCGAGTTTATCCTCGTGCGCCCAGGGGCCGATGATCGCGACTTTCTCCGCCACGGCTCGTTTTGCCAGGATTCGCTCCCGCATGAACCGGTCGAGCACGATCACGTGCCGGGCCTGCCGGAGCGTGACGCGATTCATGAAATCGAACACCCGAGCGACGAGCGACTGTGAGGAAAGTCTGCCGGAGGCCACCATCTGATCCGGGTTGATGTCCATCACCCACCATGTCAGCGCCGCCCTACGAAACAGCGAAATGACCGCCCCTCCGAACCCCGCAAAGGGCGGGCTGGTGCTCACGAGGATGGCATCGATTCGGCGAAGCATCACGCTCCGCAACACCGCCTGGGCCATGAACAGTGCCTGGCCCACGAGGCGGACCGCGATCGACGACTTCCCGAAACTCGAGAACGGCAACCGGCGGACATCGACGCCCCGCAACGATTCGCGCCGCGGAAAAGACACCGCTGGATCGTCATATCCATGACGTGACGTGTAGACCAACACGCGCCATCCACGCCGCGCCATTTCCTCCGCGACATCCGCGATGTGTTGCCCCACTGCCGCCGGATCCGGCACGTAGACCTGGGTGATGACGAGCAGGACTCTGGGTAGCTCGGAATGCATTCGTCCGTCGATCTGATTCAAACCGCTCGAGTTCCTTCAGCCGCGGTGCGTGGACGGCTCGTCCGCCTGGGCCAACGTGCCCAACCAGGGGTCGCAACACCCCAGCCGACAGGAGTCTCGTCGTGGCCCATATTCGGGCAGCCTGGCCCGCGTCGCCGACGCGTGGATCAAGTCCTGCGGCCGCAGCGAGTGTCCCTTTCCATTCGGACGCTCAGTGAAACAATTCCCTGTAAAATTGCAGCGTCTTGTCTGCGGTTCGCTGCCATGTGTAGGCATCGGCGGCGCGGCGAGCAACCTCCACTTCTCGCGCACGCCGTCCTCCCGCGAGGCATTCCGCTATGCTCGCGGCGATCGACGGGGGCGACAACGGGTCGAAGTACCAACACCCTTCCGGCAGAATTTCGCGAAACACGGGAATGTCGCTGCACGCGATCGGACATCCACTCCGCGCGGCTTCGAGCAGCGGTATGCCAAAGCCTTCCACCAGTGACGGAAACACCAGGCATTCCGCCGATGTGTAGAGATCCGCAAGGACATCGTCGTCGCAGCGGAGCGCAACCACGCGATCTTCCGGAATCCCCGCACTTTTTAAGCTCGCCAGTTCGCTGACTGTCAATGGCCCACCGACATTCACCAGCGCGTGTGTTTTCCACAACTGGCCCACGCCGATCGCGTCCACGAGCCTCGACCAATTCTTGTAAAACTCGCGCCGTCCGACGAAGAGAATGAAGGGCCAGGGGTAGCCGGGCTCCTTTCGTTCGCGTGTCGTTCGCAACTCCGCACCGTGATAGATGACCACTTCGGCACATCGCTGCGGATAATGCGCTCGAAAAGCTTGCCGTGTACTCTCCGAGACGAAGATGATCCCATCGGCCCGGGAGGCCGACAGCTTTTTGGCCCGACACACGAACTCGTTGTTCGTGGGAACGGCGCCGTCCTCCCAGATCATGTCGTGAATCGTGATGACCCGTTTGACGCCGGCATTCCAAAGACGGGGAGCACCGTAATAGGTTTCGTGCAAGACGGCCCCCCCTTCCCCACCACCAACCAGGAGGGCTTGGGTGAGCAGGTCGTTTACGGCCTTGTACATCCTCCAACTGCCGCGAAACGTGGGCATGCGGAGCCCCTTGTAAGCCCCGGCACAGAAGTCCGCCGCAGTAACGCGAGAGCCGTTCAGGCCTGCAAGCACGGTTACATCGCAGCGCTCGTCGACACCGGCGACGGCTATGCGATTCGCGAGTTCGATGAAGTATCGCGCCACGCCACCGACGTTATCCTGAAGAAACGCTGTCGAGTCGTAGACGATGCGCACCGAGAGCCCCTACGCCAAACCTAGGTGGCTGGCCACGCCCGACCCCGAACGTCGCCAAACATGCCGCAGGCTCGCCCGAAACCGACCGAGCGACACGACGGCGAGTTGGCGAGAGTAAGCAGCACGCTCCCCTCGCTGACACCACGAACGCACGGTGTGCTTGCCCACCCGGGCGGCATCGAGCAGGCATCCGGCCAAGCGGCCCACAAGCCCGACGGGTCGCGACGCGAGGCTCGCCCCAATCACATCCGACTCGCCCTGGGCGAGCAACCGCCGGCGGATGTATTCGGGCGTCAGCCGGTCCCTGCTGATGTGGTGATGCACGATCGCACGGGGCGCGTAGAAGCAGCGATACCCCAGCGCAGCGACACGGTCACGCAGGTGCGTTTCCTCGTTCGAAATCAGCGATGTGCCAACTCGCCCCAGGCGCGCCTCGAATCCACCCAATTCCCGGAGCACATCGCGGCGAAAGATCATGTTCGCACCCACGAAATACTCGCTGTCTTTCATCTGCCGTGGCTCATCTCCCCGGTCATGCACAGTGTACAGCGCTTCGAGATAAGGCGTCATGCACTCCGGTGGAGCGACCTCCCACTCCGGAAACACACGGCCGGCAACCACCGCCAATTTCGTGTCGGCGGCCGCGAACGCCGCGAGCACCTCCGCTGCCCACTGTGGCTCCGCGAACGCATCGTCATCGATGTACGCCACGAGCGGGGCATGGGCCTCCGCCAAGCCCGTGTTGCGTGCCACTGAAAGCCCCAGCGCGGCCTCGTACACGTAGCGGACTGGAATTACCGCCCCGGAAAAAGACTCGACCACCTCTCGCGTACCGTCGGTCGAGCTGTTGTCAATCACGATGACGTCGAGCGAGTGTGGCCAGACACCCGCCTGCTGCTGCAATGCCGCAAGGCACCGCGGCAGCAGCGTCGCACGATTATGCGTGCACACCACGACGCTGAGATCTGGCGGCATCTCCATTTTCCGAACCATCTCGCTCATCGCCCGAACGTCGTGGCGCGGGCACACTTCCGAGCGACCGCGAGAAACGTGCGCGACAGATACCAACTCACTGGCTGGGATCCGTTTTCAATCTGCCTCAAGTGTTTCGCCACCACCTGGTCCCAAGCTACGTCCTCGAGCAAGTCCGGGTGGACAACCGCCGGTAGCCGGGGCTCGCTTCCGGCGCTCGAAGGCGAGTGACTCGCCACAAACAGGTTTTGTCGATACCAAGGCTCGATCGAATGGTTTCCCCAGATTCGCCAACGAACGGAATCATCGCAGACGTACCCACGATCGTTAAATCGCCGTTGCCACCAGTCCGGCCACCTGCAGTTGACGTGATGCTGCCCGCGTTGGCCCGGGCAGGCTGCTGAAAACACAATCTTGTCCGCGTGTGCGGTGAGTACGTCCAGTAACGTGCCCGCGTACGATTCGTCGAGATGCTCCGCAACCTCGAGGCACAACGCCACGTCGAATCGTCTCCCCAGGTCCCAGGGCTGCGTGAGGTCCTGTTGAACGAAGAGTGATCGCGGAACCAGAAAGGTATCGGCCGGCACGGCAATCCCGTCGACGCCAAAAACATCTTGAATTCCGGCGTCAAGGGCGGCCTTCATCCAAGTGCCGGTTCCGCAGCCGACGTCCACCAAGCTGCGTGGCAACCCCGCCGCGAAGATTTCCTGAAAAGCCTCTCGCGGCCCGGCTGCGGTGTGCAGATTGCGGGAATGGTCATAGTCAATGGGTGGCATTGCTCTCCTCGGCGGCCTTTATCAGGTAACAGACAGACCCCTGTACGCGTATGCGCTCAACTGCCGATCGCTTGCTCAAGAAATCGTGCGTGGCGCGGCTGCATCCATCCCACGAGTAATAATCGTCGAGCACGATCACGCCACCTGGCGTCACCTTGTCGTACAGGTGCGTGAGGCAGACCATCGTCGACTCGTACCAGTCGCCATCGAGCCGGAGAAACGCTATCGGCTCCGGCGGCACGAATGGGGGCACGGTGTCGGAAAACCAGCCTCTCACGAGGCGTGCCGCACTCGCGCCGGCCTTTGCCATGGCCCGGCGGGCATACTCCTCGCCGGCTGAGCAGTTTTCGTAGTAAGCAGGGGACTCCGGGGAGTTCTGCCAGGCGATGGCCTTTTCTCCGTCTATGGGCTGGGCCGGTGGCAGTCCCTCAAAGCTGTCGAAGAGGAAGTAGTTGCGTCTTGCACCGAGCAACGATGCGATCCCTGCGGACATTCCCCCCTTCCAGACACCGCACTCAACCACGCACCCTGGAACGTCGGCCACGAGCGCCGCGACTCGCAAGTTGTCGACGAACATGCCTTGCGGCACCATCGTGTATTCGCGAAAGGACCGGTAAATCGATGAATACCTAATGTAGCTGCTGGCCCGCTTCCACGCGGAGCTGATCAGGCGACCTGGAACAGTTGATGACATTAAGTTACTTCATCCGTGGCGGGCCTTGCGGCTCCAGCCGGAAGGGGATTTCAGAGATCAATCTTGTGGGAATAGCACGACATTGACGCGAAGTCCGCTCGCGACGACGGGCAAGGTCCGTCCCGAAACAGCAAAGCGTTCACAACGACCTTGGCTAGCAATGCGGATGACATCACTTTGGGCCTCGACTTGTCTGCGACCGGCCAATCAGCCGAACAGCTTACGCAACGGGGCCTTGATCGCCGCCGGCAATACCGCCGAAGCCACACTCCTGCAGCCGCGATTGATCTTCCCAAGGAGGTCGGGCGGGTGGCGTTGCAAATCCTGAACGTAGGGCTGGTCCGCCCATGATTTGCCAATGGCCACGGCTTCCGAGTTCACGCGGCGAAAAACCGCTGTCTTACCCAACTCGCATACTAACTGCCATCGTGTCCGCTCGGAAACGAGGAAGTCGAACAGGATTCTGCCGGTGGTGAGATGCGTGTCGTCCACGAGGAGCAAGCCGTTGGGGGCGACATCGTCCGCAAGGTAGTACCAGTCGATGAAGGGCGCCGGAAATGCGTGGTCGCCGTCGATCAGCACCACGTCGAGCTGCTCCCGCGGCCGTGCCGGCAGCGCCTGCTGGGACGGTTCGGCGAAGAACGTGACGTGGCTGGTATCGATGCCCTGCGACGCACACCACCGCCTGATCAGATCGTGCTCTCCGGCGAACGGGGAATAGACCGAATGCCTCCCTGATCGACACAGAAAGGAGACTGTGCTGTAGCCGCAACCCGTTTCGAGCGTTCGGCTGCCCTGTGGCACATGCTCGGCGAGCCAGTCGCACACTTCACGCGTGATGGCATAGTTCTCCGACCCGGCGGAAAGCTCGCCGTGAAAGGAGGGACGCTGCGTGAAAAGGAGGTCCACGACCGCCCGCGCATTCCGCGGGGGTATCGAATCGGAAGCTCGGGTCATGGTCAACCAACTCCTTGCATGATTCGCCTCGATCGCCAAACGTGTACGACTTCGGACAGTGCCAGCCGGCCCGCAGGAGTGCAGGCGAAGAGCAGGCCCCCTGCCACGTACGCGGCCGTGAACGTTGCCGCGGCAGTGCCGACCGCGCCGAGTGAATGCGCGTGACATTGCCTCGTCATCAACGCTAGCAAAGCCGTAAGAACGACGCCCGTGACCCCCAATTCAAGCGTTGGCCTGAGATACCACGCGAGTCGCAGCGTCATCTCCCGGGTCAGGAGCCAGAATCCAAGCGGAACGCTCGCCCACTCGATCGCCGCGTAGAGCCCCGCCACGTACGTCGCCCCCCGGGGAGCGGCCCAAAACAGGCCAAAGATCAGCATCGGGAGCAAGACGAGGCGAACCGAGGCAGCCCGACTCGGATGCCCAAAGGCCTCGTTCACCTTGCCGAGCGGCGAAAGCCACAGCCAGGGCGTGGCACCGATCGCGAACAGGCGGAGCGTGTTGCCCACGACGCGCCAGCGTTCGCCCAACAGCGTCTCCGCGATGTCCGGCCCCGCGGCAATCATCCATGCCGTCAGGGGCACGATCAACGCGAGGAGCACGGCAGTGGCTTTGCGAACCGCCATGCCGAGCGCTTCGGGATCGTGCCGCCGCGCCGAGAAGATGGGCAGCAAAACGGCCTGCACGGGATTGAAGATCTGAAGCAGTGGCCGAAGGAACAGCCCCTGGCCGCGGGTGTAAATGCCGACGTCAGCCACCGAAGCAAGCCGCCCAAGCACGATGGCCTGCGACTGGCTATAGAGCAGATGGAGCCCACTGGCCATCGCGCTCTTGGACGTGAACTGCAGCAGGCTACGAATGCCGGCTCCGCCACGAAAACGCAACGGCCGCCACCGCACGACCGAGAAGAGCACGAGCCGGTCGAGCAGCACCGTTACCACCACCTGCGCGGCGAGTGCCCATGCCCCAGCACCTGCCCAGGCGAAGAGCACGCCCGCAAGCAAAGAAATCGGACCAATCACGACGGCCGCCTTGGCAAAGACATCGAATCGCATCGATCGCGACAGTAGCGCCCGATGCTGCAGTCCCGACCCATCCACCGCCAGAACCAGGCCATAGACCGTCATGAAGTGAGACACGACCGGCTCATTGTAAAAGCGGGCTGCGACCGGCCCCGCCGCCACGAATGCCAGCCCCATCGCCGCATAGATGACCAGGCACGTCCAAAACATGTTGGAGGCCTGCTGCTCAGTCAGATCGGCGTGTTGGATCGTCGCGGATACAAGCGACTGGCCGACGAGCTGGGCGGGGAAGGCATATATGGCGGTTGCCAACGCGAAGGTGCCAAACTCCTCTGGCGAGATAATGCGAGAGAGGATGACAGCGCTCACGAACTGCGACGCGGTGGAAGCCAGGCTGGACGCGGCCGACCAAGCGCCCGCCCGCCGGGCAGAATGCTGGCGCGGCTTCCCGAACCACTGCGGCCGTTCGGCCTGAACTTCGGTTCGAACGTCGCTATCGGACGAAGTCGCTGCACGTCTTGATTCGACATTCGCGTTCAAGTGGAGCCGGTCACGACGAGAGCACGATCGAGGCACAAAAGCCTTGCCATGAGTTCAGCAGGCGATGGATTGCGTACCGGCGGCGCGGGCTGTGCCTTGCGGAGCATGTCACCGACGGGCGTGTGCTTGATCGCATTGACCAAGAGTTTGTAGAGCGACAGCCTTGGCGGCATCCTGTGGGCCGATCGGGTCGCCTGCGTCACGGCATCCTGGAGTTGTGGGGATGCGAGGCTGGCAAGCGTCGGGCATTCCAGGGGCATGAGATGCCCGGCGGCGGTGGCGAACTCGGACGAGTGGTCAATGTGGTAGCTTGCCGACGTGGCCCGCGGCAGCGCAAAAGTCTGCGGACAGAGCCGGCGGATGGTCCGGCGATAGAGGGCCTTCTGCCGCCGCAGCGGCGCCGGCACCGTCGCCATGAAGTCCAGCACGCGGGAGTCGAGGAGCGGCGACCGAACCGTTGCCACGCGGCTCGCGAAATTCTGCCGCCACGGCAGGATGTAGTTCGGCGCCCGCTGAGTGATGTAGAAGTAATCCTTAAGGTCGTGCAAGTCGTCGAACCGCGGTGCTTCTGCGAGCATGTAGCGGATGTCCGCCTCGATGCCCGCGGCCACGCTCTCGCACACGGCGGTGTCGAGCACGCTCGCCGCCGGGGCGAGGTGCGGCCCGCCTTGAATCTGCGCAGCGCGAAGCGCGTCAACTGGTTGCGCTAAGGCATAATCCGTCCAGCCGAGGCATTCGTCGCCGACCATGATCGCCGCCGTTGGGCCCGTCATCTGCGAGGCCAGCGTCGCCCAGGTGTCGACCTCGTCGCACAGCCCGGCCATTCCTCGGCTCGCCAGGGCATTGGTCTCGATCCATGACGAATAGTCGCCCTGATAGCTCGACAGTATCTCGTGCTTGTAGCCGAGTCGGCTTGCCATTTGGCGGGAAATGGATTCATCGGAGTTCGGTCGGATTTCGCCACGGGCGTACGAGAAACACGTGACGCCGGGCTGCCGCAGCCGTTCGCCGAGAATGCCGACGATGCCGGCGGCGTCATAGCCGGCGCTCAACGACACGCACAGCGGATCCGCACCGTCGATCCGACACCGCACGGCATCGACGAGCAGGTCGCCGAAATCAGCCTCCAGGCGCCGGACATCGGTGCCGGCCACAGCTCCCGACGAGAACGTGGGCGACCAGTACCGCTCGGATGCCGCGCGCTGCGGAGTGATTCGATGCAATACGCTCGGCGGAAGCACGCGAACAGCCTTGTAAGGCGTGCGGTTGCCGTAGATCGCACCATGGGTGAGATACCAGCCGATCGCCACGGGATCGATTGCGTTACCACGAAGCGGGTGCCGGTCAAGGCTGCTGGAGAACCAGTGTGCATCCGCTTGAGTCCCCGCGAAAACACGACGGGAGTTGAGGCGGTCCGTGATGAAGCAGGCGTGGTCGCAATCTGCGTCAAACTGAAAGACGGCCCAGGAACCATTCAGCCCATGAGCTGCGTCTGCCGAGATTTCCCGGCCGCTGTCGGCGGCATCGCCGGCACGAAGCGCGGTTGCACCGTGCGTCTCGCCAAAAATCATGGCAATTCGACGGCCGTCAGCCGAAGTCGCAACCTGCTCGGCACGGCCGACAGCGACAGCAACGGCGAGTCCACGGCCGACAACGTGCGTCACGCCATGGACTCCTGCCGCAGCGGCAACCGCGCGGGCAAAGCCCTCGCTGTCGAATCCAGGGCCGGATTTTCTGACGCACACGACGAACCAATCACTCTGGGGCGATTCCTCGACGAACCTACGCCGAAGCAACCGAAACTCCCTCATGCGTTCGACCTTTCCACGAACATTTACAGAAGCCCGGTCGCGGGTTCAGGACCGTCGCAAACACGCGATATCAGCATGCGGCCCCGGACACGAACGGCTGCACCCTGCCGGGCACGCCATACACCAGCGAATCGGCAGGTGCGTCGGAGAGCGCGACTGAATTCGCGCTGACCTTACTCCTCGGTCCGATGCGTTTGCTTGGGCCGACCGAGGCATGGAGGCCGAGGAAGACGTCGTCGTCCACATGCGCGCCGCCGCCAAGCGTGGCGTAGGGGGAGAGCACGACGAAGTCGCCCGTGGCGGCATCATGGCCCAGCGAGGAGTGATAATTCATCAACGTGCAGCGGCCGATTCGTGCCGAGTCGCTCACGATCGAAAAGGGGCAGAGAATCGATCCGCCGCCGATCGAGGCCGTGGACGCGACGACGGCGGTGGGATGAACGAGCGTGAGTAAAGTGGCTCCGCGAGCCTCGAGCGACTCGGCTACTTTCCGGCGAACTCCGGGAATGCCGATGGCCAGCAGGAACGCATCGCCAGGCTGGGGCACGAAGGTTTCGGGATCGCCAAGCACTGCGAGGTCGTGCGAATGCGGTGCGACAGGTCGTGGTTCGGAGGAAAGAAAACCTGCCATCCGTCGGCCACAATCAGGCCAAGCATCCCGGGCCCAGTGCAACACTTCTCTCGCGAAACCCCCGGCTCCGACGACGATCACTCGAGCGAAGTTTGATGTGGGGGTAATCGCCATAAGGGGGGCGCTGTCTAGACTCCGTTCTCTTCGGTGACGCCGCCGCAGAGCACCAGCGGTATTCGCGGAAGATCACCCGACCCGTTTCGAAGTATACATTTCCGCAAGGTTCATTCCATGAACTGGATTTTCGCCCGCAAAAATCCCCGAACTCCATTGGGGCCGCCGTCGCGGGTCGGGTTTGTTGCCAAACCGTAAGCGGCGGGCCCGTTCCAACCGGGTAGAGTTGGGGTTCGGCCGCCCAACGTGGGCGGCCGAACCCCCAAAATCGATCGCGTTGTCACGGTGTGCGGGATTGCTGGAGTGCTGCGCGGTGACGGCGGCGGCGTCGAGCCGGCCGTTCGTGCGATGATGCGCGCGATGGTGCATCGCGGTCCTGACGACGAGGGCTTCGAGAAATTCCCGCTCGGCGCCGGCGCGGCCTGCGGGTTTGGCTTTCGCCGGCTGGCGATCATGGACCTTTCGCCGCTCGGCCACCAGCCGATGATCGACCCCGCTTCGGGCGACGCGATCATCTTCAACGGCGAGATCTACAACTTCGTCGAATTGCGGCGCCGGCTGGAGGCCAAAGGGTGCGCGTTTCGCTCCAGCGGCGATACCGAGGTGCTGCTGCGGGCGTTGACCACCTGGGGCGAGCGGGCGCTCGACGAGTTGGACGGAATGTTCGCCCTCGCCTTTTATCATGCGGCTGGACGGCGGGTGCTTCTCGCGCGGGACCCCCTCGGCATCAAGCCGCTGTATGTGGCCTCTGTGCCGGGAAGCGTCGTCTTTGCCAGCGAAGTGCGGGCTGTGCTGGCGTCGGGACTCGTGCCGTCCGATCTCGACCCCGCCGGAATAGCCGGATGCCTGGCGTACGGGGCGCCGCAGGATCCGCTCACGGTGCACAAGCACATTCGCTCCATGCCGAGCGGCACCTGCGTGTGGCTCGACAGCGATGCCCTCACCGGCACGCGACCGAAGGAGCGCCGCTATTGGCGTTTTCCCGAACTCGCCACACCCCCGGCCGAATCGCAGCTCGTGGCTTCGATTCACGACGATCTCGCTGATTCCGTGCTGCGGCAGTGCGTGGCCGACGTGCCGCTGGGAGTGTTTCTTTCAGGCGGCATCGACAGCGCCGCCATGGCCGCACTCGCCACTCAGGCCTGCGGCGGGGTTTCGAGCTTCGCCGTCGGCTACGACGTGCCCGGTATCAGCGACGAGACGGACGCCGCCACCGAGACTGCGCACGCCGTGGGCACCCGCCATTTCCAGACCATCGTCGATGGCGATTGGGCGATGCTGCAGTGGTACCAATGGCTCAAGGCCGCGGACCGCCCTAGCATCGACGGGCTCAATACCTACATCGTGAGCGGCGTCGTCAAAGACAACGACATCACCGTTGCGCTTTCCGGGCTCGGTGCGGACGAGCTGTTCAGCGGCTACCCCTCGTTCCGTCGGGTGCCCCGGGCCCGGCTCGCCTTGGCCGCCGTGGCCTGGCTGCCGCGAAGCCTGCGGAAGTTCGCGGCGGAGCGGCTGCTGTTCGGGCTCCCCGCCGGGAAGCGGGCGAAGTTCGTCGATTTGCTGTCGAGCATCGCCTCGCCGATCGAGCTCACCGCGCTCAGCCGCCGCACCCAAAGTGATGCCGCTCTTCAGGCACTCGGCTTCGAGGCGAGTCAGCTTGGCCTGACCCCCGCCTACCTGCCGCCCGAGGCGGTGGCCGCGCTCGAAAGTCGTTCGCGCGACGCATTCGCCGCCGTCTCGCGGGCCGAACTGAGCCTCTACATGGGAAACACGCTGCTGCGTGACTCGGATACCAACAGCATGGCGCACTCGCTCGAGATTCGAGTGCCATTCCTGGGGCAGAGGGTGGTGGAGCGGGCAGCAGCCCTGCCCGGCTGGGCGCGGGCACCGCGGGGCTCCCTGCCGAAGCACCTGCTCAGGAAGGCGATGGCCGACGCACTTCCGAGGAAAGTTTTTACCAGGACCAAACGGGGCTTTTCGCTGCCGTTCAGTGACTGGATGTTCGGACCGCTCCGCGATCAGTGCGAGGCCGCAGTCGCCACCCTGGCGGAATGCCCGCTCTTTTCCGGCGACGTCGTGCGGAAGACATGGGCGGACTACGAGGCTCGTCGCCAACAGATCCACTGGTCGCGACCGCTCTCGCTCGTCGTGCTCGGCAGCTACCTCGGCAAACACGGCCGGGCGTGACCGCGGGGTGACACGCTGCCGAGACCGGGCCTGGCGGTGAGTGGCTCTGGCTTTCAGTGGCGCAAGCCTCCAGGCTTGCCTCCAGGCTAGCGAATGCGTTTGAGCGTACCATGACCCGGATTCGCACACCTGGAGGCGTGCGCCACGAGGGGCGGGGGGAGCCGAAGCGGAGGCGTTGGCGGCGGCAAGCAGGGCAGCGGGATTTACCCTTGAAGCCCGGGGCGTGAGCCGAGCGGAATGCGGATCGTTTCAGGTGAAGCGACGCGTAATCCCTCATCTTACGATTCGGGCTTCCAGGCAGCGCGGGCGCGACGGTGATTTGACGATTCCGTGCTGCGGCCGACGGGCTGATCAGCTGCCGCCGTCGATCGTGAGCACTTGGCCGGTGATGAAGGCGGCGGCGGGACTGGTGAGGAACTCGATGGCGCCGACGACGTCGGCGGTGGCGCCGAGGCGGCCCAGGGCCGTGCGGCGGGCGATGCGGGCCCGGTTGTCGGCCGAGAGCTTTGCCGAGAGGTCGGTTTCCAGAAAGCCGGGGGCGATCGAGTTGACGCGGATGCCACGCGGGCCCACCTCGCGGGCGAGGCTGCGGGCGAAGCCCTCCAACGCGGCTTTCGTCGCGGCGTAGACGGAGAGGCCAGGGGAGCCGCGGGACGCGACGATCGAGGAGACGAGGGTGATGGAGGGGCCAGCGGCGCAGGCACCCTCACCCGGCCTGCGGCCACCCTCTCCCAAAGGGAGAGGGATGTGTGGGGAGGCGCTGCCGGCGGCTGGGGCGTGGGCGAGCATCTGGCGGACGCACTCGCGGACGAGCACGATCGAGGCTTTTACGTTCACCGTCAGCATCGAGTCGATCTCGTCGTCGCGCATCGTCGCCAGCACGCCCTCATGGGCGATCGCCGCATTGGCAATGCAGTGATCGAGGCCGCCGAACCGGTCCACGACCCGGCCCACGAAGCCGATCACCGCGGCTGAGTCGCAGCCGTCGAGGGTTTCGGCGTGCAGGCGATCCGGGTGCGCCGCGGCGAGCGCGGCGAGAGCCGGCGAGCCCGAGCGGGAGAACGTGGCCACGCGATCGCCGCGGGCAAGCAGCCGCTCGACGATCGTGAGGCCGAGGCCGCGCGAGCCGCCGGAGATGAGGGAGATCAAAGGCCGCACGAAACCGACGGTCAGAGACCGCCGCTACAGAGGGAGGAACGACGGTCAGAGACGAGGGAGATTACGACCCGGCGTGACACGGGGCCGAAGGCAGGCATTCAGGATGAGGCTTCCGCCTTGACTGTCAGATAGACGCCATCAATTACTGGCAAGGGAAGGTGGCGATGAATGCGAAACAGAATCCAGTCTTCTAGAGCCGAAAGCAGTTCGCTGCGACACGCTTCCAAGGTCGAGCCGGTCGCATGCACACCAGGACAGGGAGGAATCTCGCCGTAGAACTCGCCATCCTCCGGGAGGATCTCGTAGCGGGCGTGAGTGGCGGCGGCGTGGAGATATTCGGTCAGCATGGACGGATTTTACGCGGTGGAGTGGCCAAGAATCGAGGCGAGGCCGGAACGGCGTCAGTGGATCGATGCGTATTTCCTCAGCTCACGCTTCGGGCTTCCCGGCAATCGGGCATAAGGGACGGCGAGTTGACGCTACAGGGGAGGCACGACGGTCGGAGACCGCCGCTACAGGGGCGAGGCATTAACGGTCACGGATGGACTGTGGCGGGGCGGCGGGGGGTTTTGCCCGCGGCGGTGGTGGCGATCTGCTTCACGATGTCGAGCACGCGGGGCACGCTCTGCGGCTCGAGCGATTCGCGGCAGATCGCCAGGGCGGCCGTACGGACCTGGTCGGGCGCGGTCGCTTCCGGCAGCGGGTCGGCGAGCACGATCTCCGCGGCCACCAGTTCGCCGGTGATGGCGCTCGGGAGACCGTAGACGCGGGCCTCGGCCACGCCCGGCACCCGCCGCAGGATCTCCTCCACCCGCTTCGGAAACACCTTCGCACCGCCCACCACGATCACGTCGCTGCGGCGGCCCGTGAACTCGAAGCGGTCGCCACGCCGCTCCACCAGGTCGCCCGTGCCCACCTCGGCCGTATCGCGCGAAAGCTGCACGAGCAGCTCGCCGTCGCGGCGGGTCGTGAGCCGCACGCCGCCGGGGAGCGATTTGCCGAGCCAGGCCGCGGGAAAGCCGGGCCGGCCGTCGGCCACGCGAAAAACTTCACCCAGCTCCGTGGTCGCGTAGACCTGCGTGATCTTCGCCTGCGGAAACAGCGCCTTCGCGTCAGCCAGCAGAGCCGCGTCGGCCGCTTCGCCGCCGAGCGTGATCCGCGCCGGAGCCGCCTGGGCGAGATGGCTGCGGTCGGCCGATGTCAGCAGCCGCCGCAAGAGGGTGGGCGTGGCCGGCAGGACGGCCACCTGCTCGGCGACCAGCGCCGCGGCGACGACGTCGGGATCTCGCGACGCGGGCACAACGAGCGTGCCGCCGGTCAACAGCGCCTGCATCCACACCTGGATGCCGGCCCACCGGGTCGAGTCGTAGACCAGCAGCCAGGCCAGGCCGTGCCACTGCTCGGCGAGGCGGGCCGCGGCGAGCACCGAATCCCAGGAGTGCTGGACGAGCTTGGGCGGGCCGCTCGTGCCGGAGGTGGCCACGACCACCTGGGCCGGAATCGCACCAAACTCCCGCTGCGGGCCGCTGGTGGCCGAGTCGGGAAGCGTGAGCGAATCGTCGAGTGTGACCCAGTCGCGAAGTTCGCCGACCAGGTCGCGGGAGTCCTCGGCGAGAAAGGCAACCGGCACGTGCTGGCGGCCGCAGGCCGCGGCGATTGCCACGAGCGATTCCACGCGCACGGCGCGGGCGACCACGCCCACGGGGCGGTGGGCGTCGAGCGCGGCCTCGAGTTTTTCCACGGCCGCGGCGAGTGCGGCATAGTCGATCGCGCGGCGGCTGGTCGAGCCGGCGGCGGCGACGATCGCCGCGCGGTCGGGCGACTGGCGGGCGATCTCGGTGATCGCGAAGGCGAGACGGTCTTCGACGGCGGCGTCGGGGATGGTAGGTGCGGTGGTCATGGAGTGGTGAGAGCGGAGGTGTAGATCGTGATCAGGTCGGCGACGGTGCGGATGGTGGGCCGGCCGCCGGCGGCCGGGGCTTGGCGGAACGGGTCGATGCCCAGCGACCGCTCCAGGAGCACGATCGTTTGGGCGAGGTCGAGGGAGTCGAGGCCGAGGTCGGCCGCCAGGAGCATCGTAGGCTCGACCGCCTTGGCGTCGCGGCCGGTGTCGTGGAGCACCGTGCGGATCGCGGCGGCGATGGCGTCGGACACGGACGGCTGCGGGGAAGTCATGGGGTGAACTCGTGCATCGTGGCGGCTCCCGGCGCGGCAATCCCGCGGCCGGTCACAGCTTGGAGGAGTATTTGAAACGCCGTCACGCCCACGATCCAGAGATCGGTCAGCGGGGCCGTCGGGCGGGCCAGCATTTCCACGTACTGGGCGTCGAGTTCCAGCCGTTCCGGCCAATCGACGGCGTTGCGGCCATGGATCTGGGCCCAGCCGGTGAGCCCCGGCCGAACGTCGAGCCGGGTGGCCTGGCGGGGAGAATACCGCGGCACGTAGCGAAGCGGCAGCGGCCGGGGGCCGACGAGGCTCATGTCGCCGGCCAGCACGCTGAAAAGCTGCGGCAATTCGTCGAGGCTCGTCCGCCGCAGAAACTGTCCGAAGGGGCCGAGGCGGGCGGAGTCGGGCAGGAGGCGGCCGTCGGGGCCGGTCGCGTTGGTCATGGAGCGAAACTTCGCGATTCGGATGGCCCGGCCGGCGCGGCCGGCCCGCTCGTCGCGATGAAGGATCGGCGCGCCGAGCGCGAGCCGCACGCCCAGGCCCACGATTCCCATGAGCGGGAGCAGGATCACGATCAGCAATCCCGATGCCACGACGTCGGTCAGTCGCTTCAGGCAGCGGGCATAAAGCATCATGGTGCGATCAAGCCAGGGTCATGACGATTCCCACGCCAGCCGCAGCTGCAGCTGCGGCGCCGTAGAGGCACGACACTAGCGCATGCGGCCAACCGGCGAGCACGAGCCGTTGGTAGAGGTGGCTGCGGTGGGATCGGAAAATATTCTCGCCGCGCAGCAGTCGGCGTGCCAAGGTGCTGGCCGTGTCGAGCAGGAATGGGCTTGCGGCCAGCCCCACGATCGGGGCTAGACGCGACTCGCTCTCTGTCGGGGCCATGAGAGGTATCGCGGCGATGAGAAAACCGCAGAACGTGCTCCCCACGTCCCCCATGAAGATCCGCGCAGGTGGCCAGTTGGCAGTCAGAAAGCCGAGCGCGGCGCTGCCAAACAGCAAGGCCAGAACACACACGTGCGGTTCGCCCACGAGCCACGTGGCCACGACGACCGCCCCGGAGGCGACGACCGTCGTGATGCCGGCCATGGCGTCGATTCCGTCCATGAAGTTGAAGGCATTGGTCATGCCCACGATCCACAGCAGCGTCAGCGGCCAGGCGGCGACGCCAAGGGACAGTCTGCCGAGCGGGCCGGCCGAGATCTCCTCGACCGGGCCGAGGGCGGCGATCGTCGCCGCCGCGAGAGCGATATGCACTGCGAGCCGAACGGGCACGGCGAGGGTGCGAATGTCGTCGATCAGGCTGACGACCGCGATCCCGATGGCAGCAACCAGTGGGATCACCATGTGCCGGCGGGCTGCGGCATCCTGCGGGATGACGAGCACTGCCAGGACCAGCAACGGGAGTACGATCGCCAGGCCGCCGCCGCGTGGCACGGCTCGTTCCTGAAAGCCTGGCGCCGGCGTGTCCATCATCCCCATGCCCGGCAGCCAAGTGGCGAGCGCCCGGGCGATGACCGCCGCCCCGCCGAGCGCGCAGGCCGTCAATGCCGCGGCGAAGGAAACGGTCATGGCGCTACCGATCGTGGCTTGCGGGCCGCGCGGGCGATGTCAGCGCGGCTTGGGGGCATGGCCGCTTTCCGCGGGCACGAGTTCCAATCGGGAACAGCGCCACTCGATTCCCCAGGTAAGGGCAGTAGCGAACGCGACGACTGCCAACGGCATGGCTGCACGAAACCATGCCGGCAGGTGATCGGCGAGCATGGCCATGCCGGCCAAGCCGCCCAGGGCGGCCATCAGGGCATAGAGCATGGCGGCCCGGGAGTGGGAAACGCCGCTGCGAATCAGGCGATGAAAGAGAAACTCGCGATGGGGCTCAAACGGGTTTTTCCTGTTTGCGATCCGCCGCAGCACCGACACGAATGGGTCATAAATGTAAGGCCACAGGCAGAACAAGATCGGCAGAAACACCAGCGGCCGCGTGGTGGCCGGAAACACAAGAGGCAGGGCCGCGAAAAACGTCCCCAGGAACCCGCTCCCCACGTCGCCCATGAAGATTCGTGCGGGCGGCCAGTTGAAGACCAGAAATCCCGCAGCAGCCGCTGCCAAGAAGCCGCCCAGCAGCATCGGCACATGCGCCTGCAGCAGCAGCCCGAACAGCCCGATGCACAGGCCCGCGACCACGGCGCCCGTCCCCGCCATGCCGTCGGATCCGTCCATGAAATTGAAGGCGTTCGTCATGCCCACGATCCACACGATCGTGAATGGCAAGGCGAAAGCGCCGAGTTCGAATCGCGGGAGCCCTGGGATGGCAATCGCTTCCACCGGGCCGAGGGCGCAGGTGATGATCGCAGCAATGGCGAGCTGGATAAACAGCCGCAGCGTCGCCCGCAGCGGCCGGATGTCATCGACGAATCCCACGGCCGCGATCGCCAGGCAGGGCATGAGAGCGCCGGCGAGCACCGGAACCGTGGCCATCGGCCAGCGCATCGCGACAGCGAGCGCACCAAGCGAAAACGTGGAAACGATCGCCAGCCCGCCGCCCCGCGCGGTGGGCAGCGAGTGGGCACTGCGGCGGTTGGGCAGGTCTACGAGCCGCCACCTGGCGGCCAGCAGAATCATCACATCGACCAGGACGGCCGTGATCACGAAGATCAGCAGCGCCGCCGCCGGCCAAAGGACGGCCTCGATGGAGTCGAGCGATGGGAACTCGCTGGTATCAGGGGTTGTTGTCGGCATCACACGCCCTTCATCGTGGGGCGGAGCGATCGGATGGTGTCCCCGATGGCATGTGCCACTTCCGGCGTCACGTGAACGCCCATTGGCAGGGCGAGGAGCGTGTCGGCGAGCCGGTCGGTCACCGGGAGTTCGGTGCCCGAGGGCAGAAAGTCGCGGAACGCGTCCATCCGATGGCACGGCGGTGAGTAGTAGGCACGGGTTTCGATGCCGCTCGATGCCAATTCTTGCTGCAGAGCATCGCGCGAGAGGCCAAACGCCGCGGCATCGACGCTGATCGTGAAATCCTTCCAACTCGTCGTGGATCCCGCCGGGATCTGCTGGAAGCCCAGCCCTGGTGCTCCCGCGAGCGCGGTCATGTAGGCTTCAGCCGCCGCGGATCTGCGGTCCGCCACCTGATCGAGTCGCGCGAGTGACGCCCGGCCGAGGATAGCCGACAACTCGGGCAACCGTCCGTTCGTGCCGGGCAGCGAACAGCCATAGTGGCCGTCGTTGCCATATTCCCGGCCCATGCGGATCAGGTCTGCGAGGCAGTCGCACGAAGTGGCCACCAGCCCACCCTCACCTGCCACCACGAGCTTCGTGGGTGAGAGACTGAAGACCTGCGCGAGCCCCTCCGCTCCCACCTGCCTGCCGCCTCGCCGCGATCCGAGGCCATGCGCGGCATCGACGACGAGCGGCACGCCGGCCCGGTCGGCCACGCGCTGCAGAGCGTCAAGGTCGCACGGGCAGCCGAACGTGTGGCAGGCCATGATCGCCGCAGTTCGCTCGGTGATCGCCGCCTCTATCGCCGTGACGGAGGCCGTGTAGTCCGCGGCGGAGACTTCTACGAACACCGGCCTTAGGCCAGCCCAGGCGATGGCAGCGGGCGCCGCCAGAAAGATGAAACTCGGCACGATCACTTCCGTGCGTTGCGGATCGCGTCGCTGGGTTGCATGACCAGGCAGCGCACAGGCCGCCGTGCGGCATGACTCCGCGTCACGTCGAAGCGCCGCCAGGGAACGCAGCACGAGCGTCAGGCCGACCGTGCAGCTGGAAACCGCGACGACATTGCGGCAGCCAATCACCGCCGCCGCGGCCTCCTCGAACTCCCGCAGGCAGCCGCCCTTCGTGACGATGCCGCTCTCCAAGGCCCGGGCGATGGCCGGACGGAGCGACTCCGCCGACGGCAGATCAGGGCGGACGAGTGGAACGCGAATGGGCCGAGCGGCGGGTGCGCTGGTCGCCGGGTTGCCTGTCATCCCTGCTGCTCGACGGTGTTCTCGACGAGTTGATCGGCATCGGACGGCTCGTTGGCGACAGCCACGAGGTCGCAGCAGTCGGCGGCGACGATTTGCATCAGCATGTGGGCGGCGGCATGCGAGTCGCCGCCGGCCACGGCGTTTTTCAGGTCACCGAGCCAGTGCCGGACGACGGAGAGCGGTCGCTGTGGACGGTTGGCACGGGTGACGAGCGCGTGGGATGTCGCCGTCCGCTGTTCGTCCTCGAAGAACAGCTCCTCGTTGAGTTTTTCACCCGGCCGCAGCCCGCAGTAATGGATCCGCACCGCGCTCTGCGGCACCTGCATCACGAACGCCAGACTCGACAGGAGATCGACGATGGCGATCGGATCGCCCATCTCCAAGACGTATGTGCCGCCGCGGGGGGCCAAGGCGCCGGCGACGAGCACGAGTTGCGCAGCCTCATCGATGGTCATGAAGTAGCGGCGGACCTCGGGATGGGTGATCGTGATCGGCTGCCGCTTCGCCAACTGCTCGGTGAAGACCGGCACGGCACTGCCGCTCGAGCCGAGGACGTTGCCGAACCGCACGACGACGAACCGCGTCCGTGACGTCTCGTTGAAGGATTGGAGAAATCGCTCTGCGATCAGCTTGGATGCCCCCATGATGCTCGACGGGTGGACGGCCTTATCGGTGGAAAGGGCCACGAACGCCTCGACACCATGAGTGTCGGCGAGTTCCGCCAGCGTGGCCGTGGCCAAGGCGTTGTTCTCGATCGCCTCGATGGGATGGGCTTCCATCAGCGGCACGTGCTTGAAGGCCGCGGCGTGAAACACGACCGCCGGCTTGTGCTCGGCGAATACCTGCTCGATGCGATCGGCATGCGCGATGTCGCACAGCAGCGGTTCGAGGATGGTGTCGCCCAGCGTGTCACTCTCGGAAAGCTCTCGGTGAATAGAAAACAGGGCGATTTCGGAACGCTCGACGAGCAGGATCTTCGCCGGCGCGAAGCGGACGATCTGCCGACAGATCTCGGAGCCGATCGAGCCACCCGCGCCCGTGACCAGGATCGTGCGGCCGTGGAGAAACGGCACCACATCGATGTCTTTGTCGGTGAGCTGGGCCTGTGGACGGGACAGGAGATCCCGAAGCTCGATGTCGCGAACCGTGATCCGCCCCACCGTATGTCGCTTGAGTCCGGGAGCCGCCTGGGTCGGCGCGTACTCAGCGATGCTGACCTGCGTGCCGAGTGCCGCGCATGCATCGCACAAGGAGCGGAGTCGGGGGCCGTAGATGGAGCCCTGCAGGACGACGATCTGGTGGGCCCGCAGCCTTTCGGCGCACGCGGGCGCCATCGCCACGGGACCGAGCACCCGGGCATGGCCGACGCGTTCACCGTAGTGCTCTGGATTGTCGTCGAGGAGCCCCGCCACGAAGTAGCGACGCCCATGGATCTGTGACAGCGAGCGGGCGAGCTCCCGGCCTTGGGGCGAGGCATCGATCACAAGGGCGTTGCGGTCGTTGCCGATGTTCGTGGTTGGGACGATCTCCTCGTAGAGGCTGCGGGCGACAGCCTGCATGCCGCCGACGCCGAGCAGTGTGAATGCCCAGTCGAGCAGGAGCACCGCGCGGGGGATCGGCGTCCACGCGGAGCTGAACGTGCCGAAGTAGTTCCAGGCGATGAGCACGAGCAGGGCCGTGGTCGTCGCCCGGAGGAGGTTGTTGAGATCGTGGAAACGGGCGTTGCGCCAGGGGCGATGGGCCAGGCCGCGCCAGTAGAAGACGAGGAGCTTCAGCCCGACGACGAGCCAGACGGTTTCGAGAATTGTCTTGGCGTCGGACGGCCGCAGGAGCAGTTCGCTGCGCACGAAGAACGCCGCGAGATAGCAGCCCTCGAAGATCACGACGAGCAGTGCCGCGACGACGAGCGACTCGCGGGTGGGCAACCGCGAGCGCCACCATGCCTTGGCGGCGGCGACGACTGAATCCTTCAGTGTATTGAACATAGGCGAACTACAGTCGCTCGAGATCCACGTCTTCGAGCTCGATCGATGCCCCCTGGTTCAGAAACCGCACGGCGACCACGAGTCGCTCCGCCCCGCGTCGCTTGACCACCGTACCCTCGAGCCCCCGGAGGGCTCCCGTTCGTACGCGGACCAACTGCCCTGGTTCGATCCGGGCCTCCGGGGTGAGCGGCTTCTCGGTGTCGATGAGCCGCTTGATCGCCCGCAGGTCTTCGACAAGCATTCGCTCGTCGACGATCGGAATCCAGCGGGCGACCGTGTTCGTTGCCAGGGCCGCACGCCGCTGCTCGTCGTCCACGAGCGAGAATACGTAGCCTGGGAAAAGCGGGACGTACGACGCCCGCACGCGGCCGCCCGGGGAGTGGAGCCGGCGGCGGACCATCGGGCCGTAGAAGGGCACGCCGGCGGCCTGCAACTTACGCATGAGATCCTTCTCGCGCCGCGAGAGCGTGTAGAAGGCGACCCACCTCCCGCCGGCGACGGGCGGCTGCAGCCCTGCTGCGCCATCGACCACGTCCAGGAGGTCATCCGGATAGATGTCTTGTTGTTTGGGGAGGATGGGCATTTTGGGATGCGCGAACTCCGTTCTTCTGGGTGGCGTCGGCCGCCCATGTCCCCACGATGCTCCACCGCCAAGTTTCCGAAGTTTACGTCCTCGTAAGGCCGTTGTCGCTCGGTGCCGCGGGGGTTTGCGGAAATCTCGCAAACCCGCCCCCGCTCCTGCCGGAAACACGGGCAAAGTTTGCCGTCTGGTTGTGCCGATGAACCCGATTGCAGTGACTCTACCGGTCGCAAGGAGTGTGCCATGGCCAGCCGTTTCGAGCACGAATCACGCGGATTCCACGCCCCGCAGGCGGGGCGGTCGCAGCTGGTCCGGTTGTGCGGGCTGCTCGTCGTCGTGGCTGCAGCGGCGGCCGTGACGGGCTGCAAGACATTTGGCAGGCCGCAGCACAGCACCACGCAGCAGGTGATGCTCGACGCCAACTGCCCGCCCACCGATCCCGCGCGGCTGCCCGCGAAGGAACTCGCGAAGGTGGCGCTCCCGGCCTATGTGATCGAGCCGCCGGACATCCTCCTCGTGGACGCCCTGCGGGTGGTGCCCAAGCCCCCGTTCCGCATCCAGTCGTTCGACACGCTGCAGGTGATCGTGGAGGGCACGCTCCTCGAGCAGCCGATCAACGGGCTGTATGTCGTGGAGCCGGGCGGGATGCTCGACCTCGGCCCCTCGTACGGGAAGGTGATGGTCGGCGGGCAGTCGCTCGAAGAGGCCCAAGACTCCGTCTTCCGCCACCTCAAGCGGGTGCTGCGGGAGCCGCAGGTTTCGCTCACGCTCGCCCAGGCCGCGGGCCAGCAGCAGATCGCCGGCGAGCATCTCGTGGGCCCCGACGGCACGATCAATCTCGGCACCTACGGCAGCGTGTATGTGACCGGGCTGACGCTCGACGAGGCCAAGGCCGCGATCGAGAAGCACCTCGAAAAGCACCTCGACGCGCCGCTCGTGAGCGTGGATGTGTTCTCCTACAACTCGAAGGTCTACTACGTGAT
>Ga0315901_10000395_pt1 | contig 65328 bp, 63 predicted proteins | sample LakEriMetagenome_10_FD_203761 | JGI IMG/M metagenome (GOLD analysis project Ga0315901, IMG submission 203761) | Freshwater fungal communities from buoy surface, Lake Erie, Ohio, United States - Buoy 2 MA116 | ecosystem: Environmental > Aquatic > Freshwater > Lake | place: USA: Lake Erie, Ohio... | reverse complement strand
GAATTATAGTATAAGACATTTATAAACTATTTAGGAAAAAATTTTTAATTTTATTTATTCTTTAATTAATTTTTATTTTTAAATCAGTTTATCTATTTGTGTCTGAAAACAAAATTACTTTTTATTTAATGCTTCTTTAATCCACTCGGATGTACTTTTTAAAGTATTTAAATCAATACCTGTATAAATATCTCTCTTATGTAAATGTTCAATTAATTTCTCTGTTGCCAAATTTCCTGCTCTTTTTGGACTAAAAGGACATCCTCCTAATCCTGCTACACTTGAATGAAATATTGACATTCCATGTTCCAAACACGCATCTACCAAATTTAATGCTGTATCAGATGTATCATGAAAATGACCTGTTAGTCTATCTATAGAAAAATGTTGTGTAGCTTTATCTAAAATTTCATGAATTTGTTTAGGGGTTCCAACTCCAATAGTATCAGCAATATCAATGTACTGCGCTCCAATATCAGCATATCTTTGTATAATTTCAATAATTTTATCTGTTTTAACAGATCCTTCATAAGGACATCCAAGACAACAGCTTATACTTCCGCGAATTGAAATTTTCTTTTTTAAAGCTTCTTTAGAAACAAGTTCAAATCTTTTGAAAGATTCTTCAATAGAAACATTTGTATTTTTTTTATTAAAAGTTTCAGATGCAGCTGTAAAAAGAACTATTTCATTTACAGGAATTGTTCCATCATTGGTAACTAAGCTATTTTGGAAAAAACCTTGTTCAAAACCTTTAAGATTTGGGACCAATACACTATAAGTTATAGGTTTAGCTTTTAAATAACTAACAAGTTGATAACTATCAGCCATTTGAGGAACAAGTTTAGGATTTACAAAACTTCCAACTTCGATATGTTTTAGACCATTTTTTTCTAAACGATTAATAAGTTCAAGTTTTTTATATAAACAAAGAATATTTTTTTCATTTTGAAGACCATCTCTAGGACCAACTTCAATAATTTTTACATTTTTAGGAATTTTATCAAGAACATTAGAATAATATTTTTTTAAATTTTTTGAAAACATTTTAATAAAAATTTTCAAAGCTTTAAAGCTACAAAATCATTAACTGATTTAAAAAAATAATACATTAAATCAGTTAATTAAACTCAATGTCTCATTTAAATAATACCGAACCAAATGATAATGATCAAATTACTCAACAAGAAGCTTGGGGAATTCTTGATAGTTTTTTTAATGAAAAAGGTTTAGTAAGACAACAAATAGAATCTTACGATGAGTTTTTATGTGATAATATTCCAAAAATTATAGAGACATCTCAACCAATAGAAGTTGATATAACAGGACCTTTAATTACTACAAAATATTATTATAAATTTACAAATACTTATATAGGATTCCCAAAAGTTTTAGAAGCAGATGGTTCTTTAACAGATTTAACACCAAATACAGCTCGATTAAGAAACTTATGTTATGAAGTTCCAATTTATATTACTATTAATTATAAAAAAATTGAAATTGATAATAAAAGTGGAGAACAAAAAATTATAGAAGAAAAAGACGATACGACAAAATTCTGTAATGTCCCTTTAATGTTAAATTCAAAACACTGTTTTCTTCATGGTAAATCAGATAAAGAAAGAATTTTATTAGGAGAATGTGAATATGATCAAGGAGGATATTTTATAGTTAATGGAAGTGAAAAAGTTTTAATAGCACAAGAAAGATTAGCTACAAACCAAGTATATGTATTTTTAAATAAATCTAATAGTTATTTTGCAGAGATACGTTCAATACAAGAAGGAGAATTTAAATCAGCAAATCAATTATTAGTAAAATATTTGTTACCACCAAAAAAGAATACAATTGTAAATGAAAAAATATTACGTGTTACTATACCTTATATAAAAAAAGATATTCCTTTGTTTATAGTTTTTATGGCACTTGGAATAACAAATAAAGATGATATTATGAAAAGAATTATTTCAGAAAATGACGAGTCTTACGAGGGTCGGGACCCGAAAACCGATGAATATTTAAAAATATTAAATTATTCTTATGAAGAATCTTTTATAATAACAAATCAAGAAGATGCTTTAGATTATATAGGAAAAAGAACAACTTTATTATGTGATACAAGAGAAAAAAGAATAACTTGTGTTTTAAAAATATTTCAGAAAGAATTCTTACCGCATTTATCAGTAGATGATGATAGTTTTGGAATAAAAAGTTATTTTTTTGGATATATAGTTAAAAAATTATTAGATACAGTTTTAGAAAAACGTCAAGTCGATGATAGAGATAATTTTGGAAATAAAAGACTTGATTTATCTAGTACTTTATTAGGAAATATGTTTAGAATATCATTTACAAAAGTTATTAGAGAGTTTAAAATTATAGTTGAAAAACATATACAAACTAGTAAATCAATATTTATAAAAAATGATTTGAATGGAAAAGATATAACAAAAGATTTAAGATATGCTATGTCAACTGGTAATTGGGGATCTTCAAAACAAAAAATAACAAAAACTGGTGTTGCTCAAGCATTAAATAGATTAAGTTATTCCGCAACATTATCTCATTTAAGAAGAGTTGTTGCTCCTATAGCAAAAGATGGAAAATCTATGAAACCAAGACAGTTGCATAATACAAGTATACTACAAATGTGTCCTTCAGAAACTCCTGAAGGTCATGGTTGTGGAATAGTAAAGAATATGACATTGTTAACTCATTTATCATTGAATAGTAGTAGTGATTTAGTAGATGAATTTTTGGATAATCCTGAAAATAATATGAGATTGATAAGATTAAAAGAGATATCTGATAAAAATATATCTGTAAATGGAATAAAAGTCTTTTTGAATGGAAAATGGATTGGAGTACATAACAATTCTTCAGAGTTATTAAAATATTTAATAAATTTACGAAGAAGTGGAAAAATAAATTATGACGTATCTATTAAAATATTAAATGAAGAATTATGTATAGATACAGATGGAGGAAGATGTTGTGTTCCATTAATAGTTGTAAAAGATAATAAATTAACAATAACTAAAGATGATATTTATAAACTTAAAGAAGGATCAAAGATATGGTCAGATTTAGTAAGAGAAGGAAAAATTGAATATTTAGATGTTAACGAAATGGCTACTAGTTTAATAGCATCTACTTATAACGATTTACAAGAATATAGTCAAATTGGATATAATTATACTCATTGTGAGATACATCCATCAATGATATTAGGAGTATGTGCATCAATGATTCCATTTCCTGATCATAATCAAGCGCCTAGAAATACGTATCAAAGTGCAATGTCTAAACAAGCAATGGGAATATATGCTACAAATTACAATATGAGAATGGATACAATGGCTCATGTATTATTTTATCCACAGAAGCCAATGATGCAGACAAAATCTTCAAAGTATTTAAATTATGGAGAAATGCCAGCAGGACATAATTGTATTGTAGCAATTGCTTGTTATTCGGGTTTTAACCAAGAAGATAGTCTAATAATAAATAAGAGTGCAGTTGATAGAGGAATGTTTCGTTCTATATTTTATAGAAGTTATAAAGATGAAGAAAATAAAAAAATGAATGGATTAGTAGAAGAGTTTGGTCTTCCAGATCCAAATACTGTAATGGGAACAAAAAATAATAATTATAATAATATAGATGAAGATGGATTGCCAAAAGTCGGAGCATCTTATAATTCTCATGAAATATTAGTAGGTAAAACTGTTCCAATACAAACACCTGTGAATTCTCAAAATCCTTCAAAAATGCTTATGAGTAAATATACACATAAAGATGTATCAATGCCTATAAGAACTGCAGAATCAGGAATAGTAGATCAAGTTATGATTTCTACAAATTTAGATGGAAAGAAATTTACAAAAATAAGAATGAGAAGTATAAGAGTTCCTGAAATAGGAGATAAAGCTGCATGCTACTGTTCAAATACTGAAATTTTAACTAATAAAGGATGGATATTTATAAAAGATTTATCATTTGAATATAAAGTTGCAACTTTATTTAATAATAATATGAAATACACAACTCCTTTAGAAATTATGTCATATGATTATAATGATAAAATGTATAAAATTAAATCTAATCAGATAGATTTATTAGTAACCCCAAATCATAGAATGTATGTTGGAAATAGAAATGGAAATTCTTTTACTTTTAAATACGCAGAAGATATATATGGAAAACGTATAACTTATAAAAAAAATATAGAAAAATATATTTCAATAGTTCCTGAAAATAATTTAGAGTTATTATATAATGAAAATAATGAAATTGTATCATTTATATTAGGCAACATAACTGTTAATATTAACGATTGGCTTATATTATTTGGAATATGGATAGCAGAAGGACATTCATCAAAAGATTATGTTAATATTTCAACACATAAAGAAAGAGTTCGTAATGCATTAAATAATATAGAAAATGAAAATATTAAATTTGGTAAATATAAAGAAAGTAAAAACGATACAATATTAAATGTATATAGAATATATAACAAAAATTTTGTTAATTATTTTAGTAAACTAAGCGTAGGTTCAGTAAATAAGTTTTTACCAGATTGGGTATGGTATTTATCATCAGAACAATGTAAAATATTAATACAAGGAATGATGTTAGGCGATGGACACACTATGAAAAATGGAACTAGAAGATATGATACTTCTTCTATAAAATTAGCAAATAATTTTCAACAGTTATGTCTACATGCTGGATACTCTGCTAATATTAGTGTTAAATATAAAAAAGGAAAATCTTCAATTATAAAAAAGGAAGGAAGAAATGGAGAGATAATTACACAAACAACTGATGCTTATAGATTAACTATAATTGAAAAACAAAATACGCCTTTAGTTAATAAAAATATTAAAAAAGATGGAAGTAATAGACATGATTCTTGGGAAAATTATGATGGAAAAGTTTATTGTTGTAGAGTAGAAGGTCCAGGATTAATTTATGTAAGAAGAAATGGAATACCTGTATGGTCAGGAAATTCAAGACATGGTTAGTTTTTAGCCATAGTGCAATAGAAATATTGTGCTAGTCCTATATGAAAGGGCGACACTATCAAATTCAGGGGAAATCTTAAAATTCTATTTCCTAAGTTTTATATCGAAAGAGTAAAATGGCTACTGGGAAAACTAGTAGGTATTCACTTATCCGGGTCTCAGACCCGGTAATCCTGAGTCAAGTTCAGGTAGTGAGCAGGAAAAATAATAGAAGTTACTTTAGATTCATATTATGAGTTGGTAACAAAGATAATCCTGAGCCAAGCTTCTAAGGATTTTTAAAAAATCTATGAAGAAGGTGCAGAGACTAAATGGTAGTGGGCGGAAATCCGCTTAAGATATAGTCCAGTCCCATCCGAGAGGATGTTTATATTAAGTAAAATTAATTTTCATACTTTGTATTAATTTTACGAGATATAAATAGTAATGATATAAAGAGGAAATTCTTTATTGAACTAGGTATAAACGCAAAAAGGTACTATGGGAGCATTATTTAATCAAGAAGATATGCCATTTACAAAAGATGGTATAACTCCTGATATTATAGTTAATGCCCACGCAATTCCTAGCAGAATGACAATTGCTCAGATTATTGAGTGTGTAGGAAGTAAAGCAGGTATTATGAATGGTGATTTTAAAGATGCAACCCCATTTGAAAAGTTTGATGTAAATACATTATGTAATGAACTTCATAAATCAGGATTCCAAAAACATGGATATGAAGTTTTATACAATGGATATACAGGATTAAGAATGCCTTGTCAAATATTTATAGGACCAACTTACTATCAAAGATTAAAACATTTAGTAAATGATAAAATTCATAGCAGAAATTATGGTCCTTTACAAGGATTAATAAGACAACCAACAGAAGGAAGAAGTAGAGAAGGAGGTTTGCGCTTTGGTGAGATGGAACGCGATTGTATGATTAGTCATGGTGCAGCAAATTTTCTTCGTGAAAAATTATTTATTGATAGCGATAAATTTCAAATTGATATTTGTGAATTATGCGGAATCACAGCTATTTCTAATAATAAAACAAATACTGTTATATGTAAATCATGTAATAGTGTAAGAGTCAAAAAAATTAATATTCCTTATGCTACTAAACTTTTATTCCAAGAATTAATGGCTATGAACATCGCCCCAAGAATTAAATTATCAGAAATTTAATTAAATTTAATTAAATATTTTATTTTTAATCAAAATAAAATATTTAAAAATATACCTTCTTTATATTAAAAATGGTTTATATCTTACGTATTAAAACTCAAAATCCTAAACTTAAAAAACTTTACTCTAAAGCTAGAGAAAATTATGATAGCGATAGCGGTTTTGATTTATATTGCCCATCTTACAAAGTAATTGAACCTAATAAAACTGAAGTTATTAACTTTCAAATTCAATGCGAAATGATTCTACAACATAGAAAAGGATTTTATACAATTGACGGAGAAGAACATGTTCCTTATATGTTAGTTCCTAGAAGCAGTTTATCTAAATCTCCTCTTCGTATGTCTAACTCTATTGGTATTATTGATTCTGGTTATCGTGGAAATATTATGGCTTATGTAGACCATCATGAAGGTTTTGGAACAAATAAATACGATGGTCCTTATATTATCAACAAAAACGAACGTCTATTTCAAATTGTTCTACCAAATTTAGAACATTTCGAAGTTGAAGTTGTAGATGAAATATCTGAGACAGAAAGAGGAGAAGATGGTTTTGGAAGTACCGGTACCGGGACCCGGATTACCGATCACTAAGGTTCCGGATTACATTAAATTAAAAAATTAAAGATTTTCATCTCTTAATTTTTTTTCTCTTTCATAAACTCTATTTCGTAAATAAGTTGTACTCCAATTATGATTTCTATGATGCCAATGTATAGGAATAGGTAGTTCGTTACCAGTATATTTTTTTCCATACCAATCTGTTCCTAATATTCTAACATCAGGATTTAATTCTTTAAGAATATTTAAAAGATCATCTTCAGTTTGATATTTAATAATTTCATCAACATATTTACATCCATTAACTTGAATAAATCTTTCTTCATATTCTTGAATAGGAGTATTTTTGTTAGGTCTATCTATATGTGGATTAGTATGAAGACCTACAATTAAAATATCACATTGAGATTTAGCATCTTCAAGCATAAGAATATGACCGCAATGAAAAAGGTCAAAAGCCGAGCAAGTAAAGCCTATTTTTTTATGATTATATTTCTGGGCTTTATTTTTAATATCTTGAATTTGAGACTTTGTATCTTCAGAGTAGATATTCATTTTTATATTTTTTTTAATTTTTTAAATATATTTTCTTTATTTTTATTTAAAATGAACAAAACAATTAAAATAGTATTAGTTTTATTACTATTATATTATATTTATAAAAATGAGTCTTCTTTTATAAAGAAAAATAAATATTTATTTTTAGGAGGTTTGTTTTTATACTTAATATATATTTTTGTATCTGATAAATCTTCAGAAAATTTCGCTTTAACTAATGATGTTATTACAGATAAAACTAAATTAGTTGCTGGTAGTTATTATAAAGTTGGTACTATTATGCCTGAAGTTAATTCTACTATAAATCCATCTTTAAATGGAGGAACTGACTGTCCAGGTTTTCCACAAACAATTTATATTCCTGTAGAACCTATTGATGCTATTTGTATGACAGGATTATCTCTTTATAATTTCCCAAATGAACTTTCTCTAACTACATGTGATTCTTTAAATATGAAGACAGGAGCTCTTAAACAATTGGATACTTCAGTTTCAGTAACTGCTGCTGGTATTTCTCAAGGTGCTACAAAGACTTTTGCTATGTATGGAGGAAAGACTTGTTCACAACAAGCTTCTTTAGGATTATTACAAGGATATTCTGGACCTAGTGTTAAAGTAAGATGTCTTAATGCTCTATGTTTATCAGGAGATAACTTATACAATATTCCTCCTGATAGTAGACAAACATGCGGTATAACAAATACAAAGACTGGTGCTCTTAAATCTTTAGATGCATTAACAACTGACGGTGGTGCTACTATAATACCTGCTATAGAATCAGGATTTACTTGTGCAAGAAGATTTGGAAATTCTCCATCTATAAAGACATACACATGTACTTCTCCTATACCAGCTGACTGTATTGGTGGAGTTACAGCTATAGATACAAATGTTTCAACAGTTATTTCAAATAACAATTATAATTCTAACTATCTAATAGATTCAACGCCATATTCACAAACATACTGGACAACTAATGTTCCTACAGCTGATGATAAAGCTTTAGCATTAAATGTTTTAACAACTGCTTTAACTAGATATAATTGGATGCAATCACTATTAACAATATTTAACACTAGCAATTTAAATATAAGTAACCTTCTTGCAACTGGCCCAGCAGTTTATACAACTTCTACAAGTTGTCCAAGCGGTCAACCTTGTCCAAGATATGTTTGGGATTCTCAGGTTACTGGTTATATTACACAATATAATAATCTTGTTATGATTGGAGGTTCAACATTATCATACGATGAAGATCAATTTGAAAAAGATAGAACTTATCTATATGATTTACAAAATAGAAATGTTTTACAAAATGCATATGCTGTTAATCCTACAGCTATATCATTAACAGATTATAATAATCTACTATCATTCTCTAAAGGAACTTTAGGAGGAGGAACAGGAAATCTTTCAAATTCAATCTTTTTAAGAGATTCTATTAAATCTATTGCTAAGAATGTATATAATAATTTAACAAGTATAACATCACAATATCCAACTCCTATGGTATATACTCTAGAAAGAACAGGATCCAGTCCACTTGTAAATCCACTTTCGTGGCCAACAATTAGCACAACAACTGTTTTCTAAAAAATTTTTTTTATATTTTTATATTTTTAATAAATATAAAAATGAATTGGATTATAATTGTTGTAATAATTTTTGGATTAGTATTAATTGGAATTTTATCTTATTTTGCTTATACAAAATTTAAATCACCGTCTACATCTACACAATTAAAACCAGTTAACGCAGAATGTCAAGAAAATGATATATCCAATTATAATATATCTTCAACTCCTATATTAGGTAGTGAATTATTACAAATGTTTATTAAAACTATTTCTCAAATAATTAAAATAGTATTACCTAAATCTTTTATAGAATATTTTGCTTTAGATGCAAATACATATACTTCTCCTTCTCAATTAACTTCTGGAAAATATTATAATATTGGTTATATTAAACAAGATGTATCATCTCAAATAACTAGTCCTTTAAATTCAGGAGCTTCCTGTCCTCCTTATCCTTCTAATATATATGTTTTAGCTCCTACTTCAAATGCTACTTGTAAAACATTAGATTCTGATTTATACGGCCCTGTTGAATCAACATCTGTATGTAATATTTATAAATATGATGGATGGTATAAGAATGGTACTTTAAATCCAGAATCTAATATTATTTTAAGCCAAGCAATAAATGGAGGAACTACATGTACTCAACAATTACCTTTAACAAAGATAGTAAAATGTATAAGCTTAGGTTCATACGTATTAACAAACTTATTTGTTAATCTTGATGCTAATTCTTATCCAGGAAGTGGAAATACATGGTCAGATTTATCTAGTAATAAAAAAGATGTTATTCTTGTAAATTCACCATCTTATAGAACAGCACAAGGAGGATATTTCCATTTTACAGATACACTATATCAATATGGTTATATTCCTTCAACATTAACATCAACTTTATCTAAATGGACAATTGAAATTTGGTATAGAATTACAAAATCTTTATCTGGAAGATATACATCTCTTTTAACAAATCAATTTGATAATGTATCTAACATAAATTATAGTATTGGTACAAATAATGCTGTTTCTACAAATTATACTATAAACGGAGGTTTTTTTAATGGTGCTTGGAGAAATACATCTGGATTTGCTCCAATTCTTAATATATGGTATCAAACTGTTGTTACATATGATGGAAATACTATTTCTCAATATACAAATGGTATTCTTCAAAGTACTTATTCTTATGCAGGTACAGTTCAAAGCGGAGGAGAAATAAGAATTGCAAGAAGATGGGATGGATCTCCTGGAGTAGGTTCATCAAACTATTTAGATTCTGATATTAGCGTTATAAGAATGTACAGTAATGCATTAACTAATTCACAGGTTCTTCAAAATTATAATGCTATTAAACTAAGATTTGGATTACCATAATTTAAATGAATTAAATAAATTATAAATTTAAACATTTTACTTGTTATAAATAAAATGTTTGTCATTAAAAGAAATGGTAATCGTGTTCCTATTCGTTATGATAGCATAACTGATAGAAATAAAAATTTAGCATCTGACTTAAATGTTAATCCTGATTATCTTTCTAAACTTGTTATTCAATCTCTTAAAGACAATATGACCACTTCTGAAATTGATGATTTATCATCTGAAACAGCAGCTTATATGAGCACATATGAACCAGATTATGATATTTTAGCAGCAAGAATTAGTGTAAGCAATCATCATAAATCTACAGTATCCAGTTTTTATACCTCTATGAAAACTTTATACGAGTATATCAATCCAAATACTGGTAAACAATCTAATATCTTATCAAAACAATTTATGAATTTTGTAGAAAATAATAAAAATGAACTTGATAATATGATTGATTATTCAAGAGATTATAATTATAGTTATTTCGGTTTTAAAACTCTCCAAAAAATATATCTTCAAAAAATTGGAGATAAAATTATCGAAAGACCTCAACATATGATTATGCGTGTTTCTGTTTCTATTCACGCTATTAATAGTAAAGATGATAACGAAACTATTTTACAAAATATTAAAGAAACTTACGAAAATATGAGTCAAGGTTTATTCACTCACGCTTCACCAACTCTTTTTAATGCTGGAAGTAATAATGGTAATTTGTCTTCTTGTTTTCTTTTACATATGGATGATAGTATGGAACACATTTATGAAACAAATAAACGTTGCGCAATGATTTCAAAACACGGAGGAGGTATTGGAATTGATATAAGTAATGTAAGAGCAAAAGGAAGTCCAATTCATTCTACTAATGGAAAAAGTGATGGAATATTACCAATGTGTCAAGTTTTAAATGCTACAGCACGCTATTCAAATCAGTCTGGAAAAAGAAAAGGAAGTTTTGCTGTTTATTTACAACCTTGGCATCCCGATATTTTTGAATTTTTAGGATTAAGATTAAATAATCCTCCAGAAGAATTAAGAGCAAGAGATTTATTCTTAGCTATGTGGATACCTGATATATTTATGAAGAGAGTTGAAAATGATGAAGATTGGAGTTTATTTTGTCCATCAGTAGTTCCAGAATTAACAGAAACTTATGGAGAAGAGTTTGAAGAAATTTATTTAAGATCTGAAAAAGATAAAAAATATATGAGAGTAGTAAAGGCTAGAGATATTTGGAAAGCAATTCTTCAATCACAAATAGAAACAGGTCTTCCATACATAACATATAAAGATAGTGTAAATAAAAAAAGTAATCAAAAAAATATTGGAATTATAAGGAGCCTAAATTTATGCTGTGAAATAGCCGAGCACACAAATCCAAATAGTGTAGCAGTTTGTAATTTAGCATCAATAGCACTTCCAAAGTTTATTACCGGGTCAGGGTCCAGGATTAAAACAAATAATTTTAATTTTGAAGAACTTGGAAATGTTGTAAGAATTATCACAAGAAACTTAAATAAAGTTATAGATAATAATTTTTATCCAATTAGAGAAGCACAAACAAATAATCTTCAATATAGACCTATCGGTATTGGTGTTCAAGGTTTAGCTGATGTTTTTGCTATTCTTAAATTAAAGTGGGATAGTCAAGAAGCCAAAGAATTAAATCGTAAAATTTTTGAAACAATTTATTATTATGCTCTTGATGAAAGTGCTAATTTAGCAAAATACAATTCTTCATACATCGGATTTGAAGGAAGTCCTGTTTCACAAGGAATATTACAGTATCATATGTGGGACACTAAACCAATTACAGATTATGATTGGGAAGGATTGATAGAAAAATGTAAGAAAGGTATAAGAAATAGTTTATTAATAGCTCCAATGCCAACAGCATCAACATCTCAAATGTTAGGATATAATGAGTGTTTTGAACCATTCACCTCTAATATATATTCAAGAAGTACATTAGCAGGAGATTTTATGATAGTTAATAAATATCTTTATAAGGATCTAAGAAATATAAATTTATGGAACAAAGATATCGTTAATAAAATTATTGAGAATAATGGAAGTATTCAATATGTAGATGAAATTCCAAACAGTATAAAAGAGATATATAAGACAGTATGGGAGATATCACAAAAAGTTATTATAGATATGGCAGCAGAAAGAGGAGCGTTTATAGATCAAAGTCAGTCAATGAATATATTTATAGATCATCCAACACAAGCAAAATTAAGTAGTATGCATCTATACGGATGGAAAAAAGGATTAAAAACAGGAAGTTATTATATAAGAAGTAAGCCAGCAAGAGATGCAGTTAAATTTACAATAATGAATTCAGGAACTCAGAAAAATGATTTAAATAAGGGAAAAGAATATTATAAGAATGGAGAAAAATTTATTTGTACAGACGAAGTGTGTGTAAATTGTAGTAGTTAAATTAATTGATTTTATTTTATTATCTTATAGTTATTATAAAGAATGACATCCATAGTAGATTTTATAAACTCTAAAAAAGATTTATTCGAAGATCCGCGATCTTCGGAGTCTATTAACAATTACATTTATATTGGAATTTACAGAGACTATTATTTAAATGTAGTTTCTATATTATGCGATATTAATATATATTATTACCTTGATGAAAGTGCTTTAAAATTAAAAGATACAGAAGATATAAAAATAGGAATAATATTTGATTCAACAGTTGATGTTAAAATAGAAAATGTTATTCTTAATTATGTAAATAAGTATAAATTTTCATCAAAAAAAGAAATAATAAACATTATATACAAAGACTTAAAAAATTCTAATTTTGAAAATAAAAAAATAAAATTAGAAGGAATATTTAGTTCTCAAGAAGAACCTGAAATCCAAAAAGAAATTTTTGAAGAATCTTTTAAAGAAGAGACATCATTAGATTTATACGAATTTGAAATATTAGATAAATTATTAATACCAATAAGTATTTTATAAAAATAATATTTTTTTCCAAACTAGTTTATAATAAAATGTTTATGGAAATTATAAAACAACGTATTGACGATTATAATGATCTTAGAAACAAATATTATAACACAGAGTTATGTAGTGAAGAATTATCTTCTGCTATGAACACTATGGTTGTTATTATTGGAATTTTAATTTTATTTTATATAATATTATTTATTTTATCAATTTACTACGCATTTAAATGTAGTATGACATTAAAATGGCCTATTATGTATCCACTCTTACTTATAACACTTTCATTAGTTCCTTATTATGGAGGAATTATAACTATTGGTCTTGTTATTTTTGGTATGTTGAACTGTGGATCTTTATGTAGTATGCCAAATGATATTGTAAAAAGGGGATAAAAGTATTTAAAAAATAAATTTTATATATTATAAATATTATAATATATAAAATGAATGAACCAATTTTAACAAATGATCGTATGAATCTTTTTCCTATTCAATATCCTGATATTTGGCAAATGTATAAACAAGCAGTTGCTGCATTTTGGGTTCCTGAAGAAATTTCTTTTACTGATGATATAACTCATTGGGATAGATTAGATGATGACGAGAAGCATTTTATTTTAATGGTTTTAGGATTTTTTGCTTGTAGTGATTTTATTGTGAATGAGAATCTAGACGAAGATTATTGCGAAAATATTAAAGTTCCAGAATTAAAGATGCTTTTACATTATCAAGAAATGATAGAGGATATACATTCAAATACATATCAAATTATATTAGATACACTTGTAAAAGATGAAAAAACAAAACAAAAACTTTTTGAAGCAACTATTAATATTCCTTCTATTAAAAAGAAAGCTGAATGGGCTAGACAATGGATTAAAAAAGGAAATTTTGTTGAAAGATTAATAGCATTTGCTTGTGTAGAAGGAATATTCTTTAGCGGAAGTTTCTGTAGTATTTTCTGGCTTAAGAAAAGAGGATTAATGCCTGGCTTATGTCATTCAAATGAATTAATAGCAAGAGATGAAGGAATGCATCGTGATTCTGCTTGTTTAGTTTATAGTAAATATATAGTAAATAAGTTAAGTAACGAAGAAGTAGTGGATATAATAAAAAGTTCAGTAAGTGTTGAGAAAGAATTTATAAATGAAAGTTTGCCGTATGATTTAACAGGAATGAATAAGAGATTAATGTGTCAATATATAGAGTATGTAGCAGATCATTTAAGTTTAAATTTGATAGGAGAGAGAATATATAAAGTAGAAAATCCGTTTCCATGGATGAGTTTGATAAGTGTAGAGGGAAAGACAAACTTTTTCGAGAAGAGAGTATCAAATTATTCAAAAACAGCAGTAATTTCAGATAAAAATCAAATAGAAATTAGATTTAATGAAGATTTTTAAAAAAATAAAATATTATCTTTTAGTAATAATAAAAATGGATAACATGGATAAACTACATATCGCTATTGTTGTTTTACTTCTTTATTTAGTATTGAAGCCTTGTAACTGTAAATTAAAAGAGGGTTTCCATGGCCGTCGTGATTATTATGGTCGCTATGATAATGCTTTGTATAGCGAAGGAAGAATTGGTCTTTAATCATCTTCTAAAATTAATTGTAAAATATCATAAGATGTTTCATTTATAATAGGATATTTTATATAAGTTTTAAATATTTTTGTATAATTTTTTTTAATATTTGCTGGTATAAGCATATCAGGACTAATATTAAAAAGATTAAAATCCATAATTTGAAAAATATAAATAAAATATTCTTCTAGTTCTTGAAGTGTAATATCATAGATAAAATAATCTTTACATACTTTTATAAGAAAATTAAAAGATATAACCTCACTTTTTAGTAATATAGAAGAAATAGCTAAACAACATATAGCTATAATTTTTGAATCATAAAGTAAAATTTCATTCCTAGGAGGACTTAAATTTTTCTCTTTAACATGATGTAATCTTAAATAAAATCTATCTATAATCATAGTAGTATGACCAAATAATTCTTTTCCAAACTTTTTAATTCCAATACATATAGAATAAATTCCTGATAATATATACTTTCTCATTTCGTAATCGTATAAAGGGAATTCAAAAGAATTATAAAGTGGTAATATATTAATTTTTTTTATAACTGAAGTATTTTCTGCTAAAATATTTTCTTCTATGTTTAATAATTTTAAACCATTATTAAGTTTAGAAGTTCTTGTTTCTACATCTTTTATTAAGAAATAAGAGATAATTTTTTGTAAATCTTTATCTTTTATATAATGAGATATACATCTATTTATACATGATTGAGTAACTGTTAAATAAAAATTAGATATGAAATCTATAGCATTAAAATCTGAACTACACATTACGCTTGTAGAATATTTTATAAATAAATTTATATTTTCAGTATCTACATTACAATATTTTAAAAGACATTCTATAAAATATTTTCCGGTAATATATTCAAACATAATAGTTCCTATACTCCACCAGTCATTACAAAAACTATATTCATCTTCAATAAATTCTTCAGGAGATGAATAAAAAAGAGTACAACGTTGATAGTTTTGTTTTATATCTAATCCGTGAGAGAAACAAACACTTCCAAAATCTATAATTGTTATGTTATAGTCTAATGAATTTAAAATTTTATTTTCAGATACTTTTAGAAGAATATTTGAAGGTTTTAAATCTCCATGAGTTATATTTGATTTAAAAAACATAAGAATAGTTGAACATATTTGTGAAAATATATTTATAAAAACATCTTTTGTTATAAAATTATGTTTATTTAAAGATAATCCATAATTTTTAAAAAATATTTTTATACCTAAATCTTCTATATCAGGAATCTCTATATTTTTAATATTATTTGTTAATAAAAGTTCTGGATTATATGTTATAAGAGTTGGTCTTGGAATATGTTGTATTCTATTTGTATCTTCATATAAAAAAAATGATAAAGTAAAACATTCTGCTTTTTTTACAGAGGATGATTCAAGGTCTTCTTTGGAGGGTTCATCCTTATTTTCTTTTATTTTTCTATTTAATGTTTTATAAAATACAACTTCTTTTATATTATTTTCTATCATAATAATATCTTTGATTTGTGTTAATCCGGGTCCCGGGCCCGGTAATCCTGGTTCACAATTTAAAATATTACTATATTCATATAAAAATAAATTAAACTTTTTATAACAAAAATTATCATTATTATACTTAATTTTATACACCTTTCCATAGCTTCCTTTTCCTATCAATTCACATTTTATCTGTTTATTCTTATCAGCTATATCCAAAGGTAGATTATTATTATTGCTCATATTATTTTATAAAATATAAAAAATAATAAATTAAATAAAAATAAAATTTAAACTAAAATATTTTTTTCTTGGTAATATTAAAAATGAATATATCAAATGAATCACTTCTTAAAATTTTAGCTGTTGCTGCTGTCGCTTACTTTTTGTTGAGTGGCTCTTCCACCAAACCTAAACCTGAGAAATTCATGTATCAACCTGATGGTCTAGGTCTTGTTGTTCAATCACCTTCTTCTTATATTCGTACGCGTCAGGGTCAGGGTCCTTTTAATGAGACCAATCACATTCGTATGCGCGAAACCAATCCTTATTTAGGTGGCCCAGGTTATACAGGTAATATTAGAACAAATACAGCTCCAATTGCTAATATTATGAATTCTTCATATATTGGTCATCATATTCGTAGAGATCGTCGTAACAATATGTTAAACTCTATGATGAGAGGTGAAACTGATCCGATGGATGCTGGTTCTAGTATATAAATTATAAAGTCTTTATTAATATATTTTAATTAAAATATATTAATCCGGGTCCAAGGACCGGTAATTTATGTTTTAATATTAAGTTCTGATATTTTATTTTTTAGAAAAGATTCAATATCATCAAATTTAATAGTATAAGGAACTTCTATTAATATAATATTATTTTCTTTACATAATTTTCTTTTAAGGTCATCTCTATATTTTTGATCTAAGAAAGCTTGATAATCTCTGTGTAAATAAGGAATATATTCATAATGTTGTCTTCCATTATATTCAATTGCTAGTTTTAATTCATCATTATAAATATCAAGTTCTAAATTTTTACCAGTTTTATTATTTCGTAAAATATTAGGTCTAATTTTAATAAAAGGTTTATTAAATATTTTAGTAACAACATCTCTACATAGTAATTCACCTTTACTTTCTTTAATTATTTTTCTTTTACCAGTTTTTACATATTTATTTTTATCCTTCCTAGTAGAACCATAAAAAAGATAATCAAGAATAGGAACATTATCATCAAATTCTTCTGAGAAAAAGTATCTAATAATCCATAAAATTAAAAATAAAATTATAGATCCAAATATAATAACCCAAATACCATTATGATGCCACCAGTTTTTAAAGTTATTAGTCATATTAATTTTTATTAAGAAAATAAACTATTTATTTGTTTTTTTATTATTAAGCTGTTTATTTTCATTATTTTCTTTTATTCCAGATTGTGTTGAATTTTCAGACAAAGGAATACAAAGAGTTTCTTTGGAGGGTCCATCTTTATTTTGAGAAAAATTTATTTCTTGAAATAGAGAAAGTTCGTTTTCAGATATTTGCATATAAAAAATTTCAGGATATTGTTCTTTTATTTCTATAAGTTTTGCTTGAATACTTTCTATTAAAGTTTGAACATTACAAAAGAAAAGTTTATCATCTGTATAAGTTCTTTGAATATTTTTAAGTCCAGAAATAGAATTGACAAGATCATTAAGAATATTTTTACAGAATATTTTTTCAGAGAGTTTATCAGTTCTTATAAAAGAGTTAATAATATTAAAACTTTTTTCAATAGTAGTATTTAAGAAATCAAATGTTGTATTTCTAGATTCTCCATAAAACATTCTTTTAATTGGAGTAAAAATTGTATTTTGTTCAACACGAAGATTTCTTACATCAATTTTTTCATTAGATTGAAAAGTTCCAATAAATTTAAGTTTTATAATAGTATCACGTATAATTTGATTTTCATTAATATTTTTATCCTTTGAAAGAATAAGATTAATAGCATTTAATAACATTTATTATTAATATTTTTTTATTAATAATAAAACAAGAATTTAAATAAAAATTAATTTTTCTTGATAAATAATAAAAATTAATGGTTGATGTCATTAAATGTCCTTATTATAAAAATATAAATAATACATTAAGTCTTGACGACTATATTACACATAAAACATTTTATAGAAGAGATAGACATCTACTAACCGATTCTTTGGGATTACCGGAATCTTCAAAAGATGATCTTTTTTCTTCAAATGTATATTTTACAAAAAATAATAATAATTTTTTTTATAAAAAAATGAATTTAGAAAATATATGTGATGGTACTCTTAGAATAAACTCAGGCAACCAGGATCTCGAGTCCTGTAATAAAAATTCTGAATTAGTTTTTGGTTCTATATCTCAAATTAAAAATAAGAGCCCACATACTTTTCCTAAATCAAATAATGATTGTTCCTCAAAAAATATAACTCAAAATAAAATAATAAAATTATCAAAATATAGTAGAAGTTTATCTTATAATTAAATATAAGTATGATATAAATATAAAGATAATGCTATGAATACAAAAATAAGATACTTTAGAGTGTCAGGATTTGAAATATATTTTAGTAAGAAATTTTTTGTGACAGTTGTATTTAATACAAAATAAAGAATAACAGCAATTGCTACTAAACGAATATTATGACTTGCTGAAGAGAATTTGCTAGGTTCTTCAGGTTTTAATATATCAATTAACAATTGTTTATCAATAGATTCTGGAGTTTGTTCGTCGGTAGGGAGATCTTTAATTTTATCACCAAATTCCATTTATTAATAATTTATCTATAAAAAATAAAAATTTAACCTTTGTATTTATTTTTAATAATTTTATTTTTATTTTTATTTGTACAAATAAAAATAAAAAAATATTTTTTAATTGATTGGCTTATAGGATAAATAATTATTTTTTAAATGTCTGAAGATAAGTATAGAGATGATGATAAGTACAGAGATGACGATAAGTACGATGATGACAAATATAGAGATGACTATGAAAGTGAAGATGATACAGAAGAGTATCCAATAAATAATTTAATAAAATATTTATCAGCAAATCAAATAGGTATTCATGGAATTTTTAGTTATGAAGGAAGAGTAGTATTTATATTTGTACATTATATTCAAACAGGATTAGATTTATTTATATATGTACCTTCAAAATATTATATAAAAGTAGATGAAAGTGTAAAAAATTTTTTACATATAAGTTTAAGAAAAGAAGAAGAACCATCTGTTGATAAGAGTTTGTTTATAAATTCAAGATATATAAATAATCGTAGAATGATTGAGACATCATTTGATAGAATTAGACCTTTATTAGAAGATTCTTCGTGTAAAATTTCATATATTGATAAAGAAATAATGGTTTATATAGATAGACATAATGAAGGAGTTGATAGTTTTAGTTTTAATACTCCTTTTAATAGAAAAGGATTTTATTTTATAGTAGATTTAGAGAATTTTTATAAGGGAGGAAAAGGACTTGAGAAAGAGATAAACAATTTAGAGTTATTATTAAATACAAAAATATATAAAGTTTATGACAGAGAGTTAAAAGATTTAACTAATACTTTAAGTGATTTGGTAACTAGTGTTAAAAATTTTAGCGGAGATAAACAATCATCTACTTTTTCATCAAGAGTTAAAAGAGTTAATGATGTTATAGTGAAAAATTTACAAAATGGAAAAACAGTAACTGATTGTACTCAGGTAATGAGTAAAATAAGAGAAGATAATTTTAATAATATATTTTATTATGAAAATATAATTCATTTTTTGAATGAAATAAAAGAGTTAAAATAAATAAAAAATTTTTTCTAGACAAGTTTATAAAATATGAATAATATATTATATTTTTCTGAAAATTTTAAGAGTAGTTTTTATAAAGTTTTAGGAATATCAATTATTCTTCACGGGATAGACCAAGTTAGATTTTTTGATAATTTTAAAAAGTGTTCAGATTTGAGAGTTCAGTCTGTTCATATATTTCATTTATTTTGGCAGACTTGTGTTGAACTTGGATGGTTGATAAGCAATGATTTATTATTTTTAACAATGTGTTTAGTTATGATGATAATTGAAATGATTTCTTGGAAAATTTATAATGATAAATGTATTTTTACAGAATATGTAAATAAAGAATGCGGGTTTAAGGATGGTACAACTTTACATTCAGTAGGATATTATGTTGTAGGAGAATATAGTAGAGATATGCAGAGAAATTTTTTCTATTTATTAATAATGATATATTTATATAAAATTAAAAAATTAAAATAATAATATTTTTTTATTAATTTAAAAATTATTTTCTTTAGAATAAAATAAAAGATGGCTAATCACATTCGTTATGGAAATGCTCCCCCTCCTCCTCCTCCCCCTTTTCAAATAAATCAGAAACGACCATCTAATAGAAGGTTGGAGAGATTTGCTTATAATATTGTTCATCGTATTTTAACTGCTTGTGATATGAAACATATTAGATTAACTCCTCCACAATGTTTAGGATGGGTTATTATAACAGCTTTGCTTGTAGTAGGGTTATGTTATGCATTTGCAGTGTATAATGGATGGGTATCAAATCCTTTGAAAGGCATGGAAGCAAAAGCAGCACCAACATCACACCTCCAATATTTTTTCTTTTAAAGAGGTGAATAATTAAATATAAAACATAAATAATATATTTAAAGTATGTCTCATAATTTTATATAAAATTATGAGAAAGAATAAAGAAGAAATAAAAGAAGATAATATCTTACATATAAATGAAAAAATTTTGAAGTATTTTGAGACTGAAAAAAAAAGAGTACGTTTATATGAGCATGTTATAGAACAACTTTTAAAAAAGTTAAAACTTACAAAATGTCCATATGGAATAGAAAGTTCAATTACATATTCTATAAATAATTTTGTGAATGAATATAATGTAGATATAAATAATTCTGGTAATCCGAGTTCAGGACAAGGTACTTTAAAAATAGAAACAAATTTAACATATAAAGAGTATAAAGATATATATACACAAATTTCAAATATACATAAACATATAAATGATATATATATGAATGAAATGGCATATACAACAAATGTTTTACAATATATAGAAAAATATACAAATATAATAAATCAGCCAAAAACAATACAATTTATTGGGAAAAAAGTAGAGTCTGAAAATCAGCCTTTATTACAAGTGATAAGTGATTTTAATAATTTAGTAAAGACAATGATAGATAATAAAACATTATTATATTATCCAGTAATTCCAGATTATTTTATATCAAAGAAAGAGAAAGATGAAACAGAAAAGTTTGTAAATTCTATAAAAAATTCAATAAAAAATATTGTAAAAAAACAAAAAATAAATATATGTAAATGTATTAATAAAGATGAAAATAAGATAGAACAAACTGTAGAAAATGGATGTCAAATAGTTTGCGGAGAATGCGGAATGGTTTATAATTCTAATTTTACAGATAATGTTACTTTTTATGATTATTCAAGAGTTAATATGACACAGAAATATCATTATGAGAAAAAGTGTCATTTTCGTGATACAATAAATCAGTATCAAGGAAAACAAAATAAACATATACCACAAAGTGTATATGATAATTTAGAGAAGATGCTTGAAATGCATGGTCTTTTAAATAAGGATGATTCTGGATCAAAATATGAGAAAGTAACAAAACAGCATATACGTACATTTTTAAAAGAAATTGAAAAATCTAAATACTATGAAGATACACAACTTATATTTAGTCAGCTTACTGGAAAATCAAAACCTGATATAAGTAAGTATGAGAAAGAATTATATGATGATTTTGATAAGTTAGTAAAAGTATTTGTATCAATAAAAGGAATAAGTTGTTACAGAAAGAATTTTTTAAATAGTCACTATGTGTTGAGACAATTATTATTAAAACAAGGAATAAGAGTTCCTTATTCTGATTTAAATACACTTAAGACACACTCTCGTTTAAGAGAACATGATGAGATATATAAACAATGTTGTGAATTATTAAATTGGGAGTTCCATCCTATGTGTTAATCCTAAAGTCATCGCTTTGCTCGGTAACTAAAAAAGTTTCAAGCTCAGGTAATCCTGAGTCAAGCTCAGGTAATAATTAATTTTATTAAAGAAAATATTTTCTTTAATAAATATATAAAAAAGATTTTTTTTCTATCCTGAATATAAATGAGTAAAACATTGGATATATTATCAAAGATAGTATCTCCTTCAGGCTCTTCTTCTGATGTTGTAATTGATATAAATTCAATTATTCCAGGTTCTCTGATTATTGATACAAATTTTATTACTGATTCTATATCTGAAAAAGATATATTAGATAATATTCCTTCAACACCTATCTTAAAAGCATTAGACGATGTAAATAATTTAGAGTTACCGGACCCAAGGACCGGATTACCAGATAATATTATTCGCGAGATTGAATTAGCTAAAAATAAAGAGCTTGAAAGTTTAGTTAAAAATATTTCTGAAAAAGTTATTGATGATGGAAAAAATAAAATAAAAAAAGAATTGGAAAAAACAAATACAGGAACAAGTATAAACGCAGTTATGAATTATTTAATGTCTCAAAAAGAAAATAGATTGTTTAAGTCTTCTGAAAATAATAATAATACAGGTATTCCTGACTTTGGAACTCTCCGAGTTCCTGAGCGAAGCGATGGGTCCGGTAATAAAATAGAAATGAGTAAAGTTAGTGAAAGTGTTCAATCAACTCCTAATAAATTTAAATCACTTTCATTAAATTCTGGTAATGAGGGTTTAGACCAGAATCTGAACCTCGGAGTCAGGAACACCGATAAAAATAAAGAAGATACAGGATCCTCTAATAATAAATTAAGAGTTAGAAAAATTGATAGAAAAAATCTTTTTAGCGAACTTTGTAGCGAGCTTCCTATAACTTTAAAATATACAGAGGGAAATTTAGATGGAAATGATAGTGTTCAAAATTACGCTCAAGAATGGACTCAATGGTATGAAGTAGATGAAAAAGATGAATTAAAAGATTTAATAGAAGAATTAAAACGTCTTGAAGAAAAATATAAAAAACTTGGAAAAATAAATACTAATATTGATAAAGGCATTCAATTTAGCTTACTTGTTTTAGGAAGTGGAGTTGTTTATGTTGAAGCTAGCAAAGCATCTACAGAAGTTATATCAAAATGGAATATAGTTGCAGGAGCATTAACTACAACTGCTACTATTGTATATAATTTTTTTAAGTTTGATAAAAAAGGACCTCACTATACAATGACAAGTAATAATTTAAGAAAATTAAGATCTTGGATTGAAGGTAAAATGATATTACCAATAAATAAAAGATTCTCTCCGTTTGATATATATTCAATTAGTTTTAAAGCATATCAATCTATATTAGAAGAAGCAGCATCAATAAATCAAAATAAATAAAATAAAATATTTACATATTATTAAATGAGTAATATATGTCAATATTGTAAAAAAACTTTTTTAAACAAAAATAATCTTGAGAAACATATTAATCATCCTAGCCAAAAGTGTCTAGAATTTAGAAATTCTTTAAAAAATACAGAAATTAAAGAGGGTCCTAAATTATCTATTAATATAGATATATCAAAAGATTATAATCAAGAAATTTCAGAACTAAAAAAGAAACATTCTTTAGAACTTCAAAATAAAGAAATTGAATTAAAAAATAAAAATGAAGAAATTAATAAACTTAATCTTATGTTAGAAAATAAAATTAAAGAGTACCTGAGCTTGACTCATGGTTACCAGATCCTTAGTCAGGATTACCAGATAAAATGTCTTGAATATGAAACTCGAAATCAGGAATATGAAACTATTGTTGAAGATTATAAATCTCTTGTAAATGATTATCAAAAAGATTATTTTGATTGTCTTGATAAATATATATTAGCATTCAAAGAAAATTATGACCTAAAAAAAAGTCTTCAAAAATCATCTGATTTTAATCAAATGATAGAACAAAGACATATAAATCTTTCTAAAAGTAATTAATGTTTTGAAAAACTTTTATTAAATTTTTTCCATACTTTATTTGCCTCTTTTATATTTTTTGTTGGATGCGAATGAAATCTGCTTCTCTGTTCCATTGTTGTTCCTATTTGTCTCATATGAGCATATGTAATCTTTTTATTTTTATACAAACTTCTTAATCTTTTTACACTTTTTCTTGCTTCTTTAGCATTAATAAATTTTAATCCTTTTACGGTTCCTTTTGGATTTTCATCTGTAAATAAATCACTTGAATGTCTTATATTTTCTCTTTTTGTCTTTCTTGGAACTCTTGGATTTCTTTTTCCTGTTCTTCTACTTATACTCTTCTTTCTCTTATAAAAAAGAGGTGATTTAGATTTTTTTACTTTATAAATGATATGACTTTTATATTTAGGACTTTTAATATATTTTCCTTTATTAGACTTTCCTGTTCTTTTTAGAAGTCCTTGTGCTTTACAACTGCTTCTTTGCGAAAATCCCATTTTTCTAACTGGAGTATTTTTACAATAACTACGAGACATACGTGCCATTTTCTTTTTAATTAATTAAAAAGAAAATTTTATTAATTCTTTAAAATAAATATTTATAATTATTCATTATTTGTTTAATTGCTTTTTCTTTCATTTTTGCTTCTACTTCTATATGTAAATCAATATTATATTCTGCTGGAACCATAAGCATATGCTCTGGTATCTTTTCTATATAATCGGAATGAGCTCCTACTCTTTTATTTGGTGCTTGTTCTGATACATGGAATACAGGAACTCTTTCTGTTTTTTTCCATGTTTCTATTATTTCTGGCATCATATCTTCTATTTCTTCATAAGGTTCATTTTGATGTAATTGATTGTAACATTCATAATGATGACAATCGTATATTAGAGGAATTCCTGTTGCCTGTGCTATATCTAAACAATCACGAACTGAATAACACTTCTCACAATTTTCTATTGCTAATCTTTTTTTTACTGATTTTGGAAGATCATCGTATTGTTCTATCCATCTTCTAATTGCACTTTCTTTATCTCCATATAAACCTCCTCCATGAACACAAAGAATTCCATTATCATCTATTCCCATTCTATCAAGAATTTCTGCATGCATACTTAGATCTTCGCAAGTCTTATCAAACACTTTTTGTGTATTAGCACCAACTTGATTGAATTGACCTGGATGCATTGTTATACGATGATTACAAGATTTGGCAAACTCTCCAGCTTTTTTAAGAGCATCATCACAAAAATCCATTGTATATTTTTCTGTTTCAGGATCTGTATAATGAGGAAACATATCGCTACTAAGTCTAAGATGATGAATATCATTCTCTGTATTCCATTTGATAATAGGAATAATATCATTAACATTTTTAAGAGCAGATTCTTTGGCTCGTTCAATAGAAAAAGTACGACGAATCATAGTGCGATTACAATAAATGGGTTGTTTTTTTTCTCTTAGTTCAGTGTTAATACAACAAAGACCAAGTTTAATACGATTCTTAATTTTAGGAATAGAATCAGAAGGAATATTATGAGATTGATCCCAATCAGAGTCTTCGAATATAATTTTTTTACGAGACCCAATATCTTGATTACGAGACATTTATAAAAAGTATAGTATAATATAATATATAATAAAGAAAAAATATCAGTTAATTACTAATGTTAAATATAGGTGCGAAAAAGTGATTTATAGGAATGATTATATAAAATATATAAATATTTATATTATATATAAAATATGTTAAGAAGTCTTGAAAGAAATGAAGACTGTAGATATATAATTCGTTATTTAACAGATTTTTCAGAAGAAAGCAAAGCTTTGAATAAAAATTTATTTGATAATTTATATAGTAATGAAAATAATATTACTAATGATGAAAAAATGTTAATAAACATGTTATTAACATTATTTCGCGATGAATCACAATCGCATAACAGTCCAGGATCAGGTACTTATAAAGTGAATAAAGATTGTATGAAAATGTTAAAAAAATTTATGACATATCATTATAATTGTTCTAATCCAGATCTTAGTAATATAGGTAATCAAAAAAATGTTGATTTATTTTTCTTTCAACTTATACTTAATAGTATAAAAGATAAATATACTGTTCATATTGCTGATTATCTAGTAAATGGAGAAATAGTAAATGATAATCATTTGTATAGAATAATAAATGAGAATATAAATTATTTTTTTGGAAATAATACACACTGGTATATTTTAAAAAAATATTTAAATCCAGAATATATAAATTTTCAAGATATTAGTATAATATCTTTATCTCTTATACACAAAGAGCTTGAATTATTAAAACTATTAATGAATAAGTGTGTTCCTTGGAATAATCCATATTCTGATATGAATAATTATTTTTATTTAAGAAATGATTTATTTGATGAGGGCCGGGACCCGAAGACCGAGAAAAGCAAATATATAAATATTTTGATTTCTGACAAAAGAGAAAGAGATTTTCAAGAAACACTTTTTTCATTATATGAAAGTGTTAAAAAAGATGATATAGATAATGTAATATTTATTCTTAATAGTTTTTCTGGAACAGAAAAATATGATAATTTGATAAATGGTTTAACAAAAAATAATGTACCATTGATAGGAAATAGTTGTAGTAAAAAAATGACAGAATTATTACTTCAAAGAGGAGCAAGAATAAGAAGTAATAAAAATTCTCCAAATTTTGAAAAAGATTTAATAATATATAATAGAATTATAAACAGAATATGTCCAACCTCAGTGACGATATTATTAAGAAATGGATATATGTTTAGTTATGATGAAATTAGTTACAAAACATATAGACAGATAAAATGGGATATCAAGCTTTTTAAAGAAGAATTATATATAAGACTAAAAAATAAGTGTTTAACAAACGATTTACTTAAAAATACAATAAAGTATATATTTTAACTTAGATAATTATATTTGAAAAATATAATTATTTTTTATTTTATTTTTTGTTGATTATCGGTAGATTCTTTAAAGTTATTAATATCAATAATTTTATTATCATTATCAAAGAATATATAAGTGGAATCGGTTATTTTATAACCATGAATAACATCTTTAATTTTAAAATATTTAATAAGACTATCAAATTCTTTATAAACAGCATTAATTTTACTTTCAGATATAAATTTAATATATTCATCGTCAAAAGTTGGAAGAGGAAATGTTTGAAAGTTATAATCAATATAACTTATATCTAAAATAGAAGCAAATGGATATTCTTTCTTTGAAAGATAATCTTTTGAATATAAAGGTATATCAATATATTGTTCTTGAACAGGAATTATTTTATTATTCCGGGTCCCGGGCCCGGTAATACTTTCAATATAAGTATAATATACTTTATCAACTTGACAATTTACAGGATAAATTTTTTTCATAGGAGTTGGAATATATTTTTCAACATTATCAATAATTTTATAAGGTATAAATGCTTTATCAAATGTAGAAATATATAATAATGTAGGTTTTTCTCTTAATACAGTATGTTTAGATATATTAAAATGAATATTCTTTACTAAATTATTAAACATTTTAAGTATTTTTATTATAGATAAATATTTTTTACTCTTTAAGTTCATAATCTGGCTCACTTTCAGATTCTTCTTCATCATCTGATTCTATTTTTAATTTTTTATAAGCTTTATTTAATATCTCTTCCTCTTCTTCATTATCACTTTCATCAGATGAAGAATTGGGATGATAAATATCCTCTATATCTTCACTTTCTGACTCAAATTCTTCTTCAGACAATGATTCTTCACTCTCACTTTCTGATTCTTTTTCACTTTCGGATGATGATTCTTCACTTTCACTTTCGAATACAATTTTCTTTCTTTCAGGTTTCTTTTCTTCAACTTCAAATAATAAATCATCTTCTTCAGTTGTCTCTAAAACAACTGGTTTTACTTGAGATTTAATTGGATATTCTTTCTTGTTATCGGGTCCTAGCCCTATTTCCTTTACATCATCATCTTCGTCAAAAACAATTTTCTTTTTAGGTCTTCTTGGAGGAACAGGATCAGTTTCAAATAAGATATCATCTTCAAAAACAATTTGTTTGATATCTTTCTTACGAACAATTTTTCTTAAATTTCCAGTTAAAATATCTTTTTGAAGACCTGCAAGTTTTAACCAAACTTTTTCTCCAATATCCTCTGGACGAATTGCAAGATTTGTAAATTCTCCAGGAGCTTGATATCCTTCATCTTTACGAGGAATATAAGGAAGTTCATTTGGATTAATATATCTACCAGGAACATACATAGTTTCGCATCCAACTAAACTAGAGTTTGCTGCAAGATAACAATTGCAGTTATTTCTTTCAATAGAGGCATTTTGAAGCCATTTTTTATAAAAATCTATAACAACTTTCTTCTCTTGAGACATTTTATAAAGCATGTCATCAACGCTAGGTTTATTATCAGTACTCCAAGTAGGTTTTTTAAGAAGTAATTTATATACTCTAACATTTCTTTCTTCAGGAGGAAGATCTTCATGAGATTTATATCGGATAGCTCTTCCTATAACTTGTTCATCAATAGAAGGATTCCAATTACTTTCTAATATAATAACATTTCTTGTTTTCTTTAAGTTTAATCCTTCACCTCCAGCTCTTGTGATTAGTAAAGTTTTAATTTTATCTTGATTATATCTTTTCTTAATAATTCTTCTAACATTTGGAGAAACATTGCCTGATATATAAGCATACATATTTTTATAACCTTCTTCAGTAAGTTTATCAAGTCTTTCGCGAATAAGATTCATTCCAGCCATTTTCCAGTTGCTAAATACAATAGTTTTTCTGCCAGCTTCATATTCGCGTTTTAAAAAATCAACAACCCAATCAACTTTAGGAGTTCTAACTTTATCAATGGTATTAACAGCTTTTCTTAAATTATGAAGGAAAACATTTTTTTCAGCTAAGTGTAATATATCAACAATAGCAGAAGGTGCTTTAAGTTCTTCGATAAGTTTATATTCTTTATAATAATCATCATCCATATAAAGTGTTGTTTGTTCTATAGGAATATCAATTCTTTCAGGATAGTTATCTTTAGGAGGTTCATAATAGCTTACTTTACATTTAAACATTTTATGAAATTCACTTTCAATATCAATTCCTTCGCTAATTTGTTTATTTTGTATTATAGTACTAGGATCAATGCCTTCTACCATTCTATATAAGTTATAAAGATCAATTCTGCTATTAACAAGAGGAGTAGCAGTTAATAATAATACTTTAAAAGCTTGAGAAGCGCATTTCATCATAATAAAAGCACCAGAACCTTTTTTAATACCTTCTTTTTGAATAGTAACACTAGTTCTAAAGTTATGAGCTTCATCAATAATTAAGAAAGTGTTATTACACTCAACTTCTTTTTTACGTTTTTGTTGATTAATATATTCATCGTAAGATCTTATTTCTACTTTGTTTGTAAAAAGTGGATCATCAATATCTATACCAAATCTTAAAATATTTTCTTTAAAGTTATCAACTAAACTTAGAGGAGTTACAACAACAACTTTAATGTTAGGAAATTTAGTTAGAACGCAGTGCATTGCTGCAACAGCTGTTAGAGTTTTTCCACTACCAGTTGAATGAACAGCTAATAAAGAACGATGATTTAATAAATGTTTTACTACAAGTTTTTGATGTTCTTGTAGAGAAAGATTTCCTTCTGTTGTAAGAGGAATAATACAAGGATGTTCTTGATTAGGATATTCTTTCCAATCGCTACTAATAGAAGTATCAAATTTCATTTTTTTCTGAGCATAATATTTAGAAAGTAAATCACATAAATCTTTAGCAGTTCTTGCTCTTGAAACATCAAGTTTAAGATTTATAGCAATACGTCTAAGTTCAACAACATTATATATGTATTTAGAACAGTCTTTATTAGTAAAATCTTCTGGGATTTTTATGGGGTCAGATTCTTTGTATATAAAGTCGCATAGTATTTCTTTATTCATAGTTCTTGCAGTAGCTATGTCAATACCTTTTTCTTCAATTTCTTTTTTATGTTGAATAAGAATATCTTCTTTTTTAGTTTGAACACAGTTTTCATAGTCATCAAAAATAATATTTTTGGCATAACCAGAGGGGTCAGTATATTGAATACCAAGACTTTCACAAAGTTGTTTCATATTCATATTTTTAGCTTCTTTAATAGTAACTTTGCCAGAATTAACAATAAGATTTAAGAGTTCATTTCTGGTGTAAGCTTTAACATGTTTAGATGATTTAGGACCACATACTTTATCATCAAATGACATTGTATTATAATTTATAAAATAAAATAATTTAATTTATAAATTAAATTATTTAAAAATATTTTCGATAAGGTCTTCCTTAAATAACAAAAGGATCTCTATAGTTAGGATCAAGACGTTCATTATTATGTTCCCAGAATGTTTGATGACCAAATTTCCAGTTTCTTGGAAGACGATTAGGATCTGCTTTATACCAGAATACACAATCTTCTATTTTGTTAGATTGAACTCTATTACAAATAACAAGAGCGGTATAATCTTCTGTTACAGCATCCATAATTTGATTAAATTCAGAAAGACTATCAATACATGAAGCATAATTTTTATGAAGTTTTTCTCTGTTAGATACATTTGATTCTCTAAGAATAAAAGTATAATCTATATTAGTTCTAATTGCAGGAGGAATGTCCATAGAATATTGAAGAGATAAAATATGAAGCATTTTCCAGTGACGACCATTTTTATAATAAGATTGAAATACAGGTTCCTTGAATACTTTAGGATTATCAGTACAATCGTCAATAATTTGCATGGCCCAAGGAACTTCAAGATATTGTTTTGCTATTTTTTGTCTGACAACAAATTGTTCAATAGCAGTCATATCAAGTTTATTAAAGATACAAACAGAAGGAATTTTTTCACTATAAAAGTGATTAGAATCTTCTGTTCCTGAAAAAACTTGAGCTACAGGAATAATATGAGATTTTGACGCAATTATATCTGCAATAATTGTCGATTTACCAGTAGCTGGCTTCCCTATAACCACAATTTTAACTCCGTTTTTATCATTCGCATCTAAAGGTGGCATAGTATCTATATTAAACTCTTTTAGATATAAAGTTTTTTCTTCAGAATCATCTTCTGCTACTCTACTCTTTTTCTTATTTTTTTTAATAATTTTATTTAAATCAAATTCAGCATCATAGTCATCTTTATTTTTACTCATTTTTATATATAAAAAATTATATTTTAAATGTATAATATAATTTTTTAGAAAATCATTTTTTAAATCGTTTTTTAAATAGTTGGGCTATTTAATTCATACGACGTCTAATGAAACCTGCTGGAGCTTGAGCAATACCGGCAGTACCTGGAGCAGCAACATTACCAGTTTGACCTGCAGCATTTACAGTAGTTGGCATTTGATATAAACGGAGTTGAGAAGATGGAGGGATTGGAACAGCACCACTAACACCATTCATTTCGCTAACAGTAGAATATTCGTACATAGAAGAACATTGAGAAGGACATCCGGCATCTCTATAAGATGGATTACTAACATCATACATGTAAGACATTTTGTTGTATATTTAACATATTAAAAGAAAAAAAAATAAAATTCTTATTGTTTTATATTTTTGATTTAAAAATAGATTTTTATTTTTAATATATTTTTATTTTTTATTATATGAATCTTACTAATTTTAATTATACACCAAACCTTGTTTTAAAATCTTCAAATACTTCTATTGCTTCTCCTACTATTTCTTACACAAGTCCAACTCAAATTGTAGAAAATCTAGATTCATCTTTAAAAATAGATATTTATTCAAAAAATGAATCTATGAGACCTTCCAAAGAAATTCTTGATTCTGGTTGTAAACGTATTGATATTGGTAATATTATAAAATCATTAAGAAAATCTCTTTTAATATCAAAAAAATCTCTTTCAGTAGAAGACTCACGATCTTCAGAAGTAAATACATTTTCTTCTAGATATAGTGACAATATATCTAAAAATACAGAAAATAATTTCAGATTAAAAAATGAAGAATCGGGTTTCGTATCCCGACATTCCTCTAATCAGATTAAAGATCAAAATCTTTTAGAAGAAAATACAGATACTATAAATTGGACTGATGATATGGAAGATGAAATTTTAAATTTTTCAGAAGTTTGCTTTAATGATTCTGAAACTACAAATAATAAGGCAAACTTTTATATAAAATATGGTAAAATTTTACAAGTAAGTTTGATAGTATTAGGAGTTTCAAGTGTATATATTTCATCATCAAGTGTTCCATCAGAAATAAAAAATAATATAAATGTTGTTTTTGGAGCATCTAGTGCTATTTTATCTTCAGTATATACTTTATTTTCATTTTCAAAGAAAGGAAATAAATTAAAAGAAATAAGTTATGATTTATCTAATTTAGCAAGAATTATAAGATGCGAATTGTTTAAACCCATAACAAAACGCGATAATGTTACAAATTTTTTAATATTTATTCAAACAACAAGAGATAAACTTCTTAAAAAAGTGGATATTGATTAATTTTTAATAAAAAATATTTTTTATAATGTTATTAATAATAAAATGCTATCTTATAAAATTAAAAGAACTAGAAATAAAAAATCTCCTTGGGGGAAAGGATCAAAAAGATGTAAGCCTTCAAAGGCTGTAAAATCAAATCCTAAACTTTGGGAAAGATTAAAGAAATCTGTTATGAAAGGAAGTAAAGGAGGTCCTGCAGGAAAGTGGAGTGCTAGAAAAGCGCAATTATTAGTAGCAAAATATAAGAAATCAGGAGGAAAATTTAAGGGAAAGAAAAGCAATTGTAATAGTCTAACAAAATGGAGTAAGGAACAATGGGGTTATGTAGGAAAGCCAAAACAATCAAGATATTTACCTAAAAAAGTAAGAAAGATGCTTACAAAAAGAGAAAAGAGTATAGAAAATAAAAGAAAAGGAAGAAAAAGAGGTAAGAATATTCCATATAGTAAATCAGTAAATAAAAAAATGAGAAAAGCAGGAATTTATTAACTTAAAAAAATATAATTTTATAATAAAATGAAAACATATGTTGATTGGTATTTAGAGTCAGGTAAAAAAATTGATAAAAAATTTTTAAAATGGATTTCTAAAGTTGAAAATAAAGTTATGTTATTTTATGGTATGACATTATTAGATTTACCTGATGAAGATTATATGGATAATTTTAAATTAAATACAAGTCCTGAAAGAATGGTTGATATAATTTTTGAAAATAACAAAATTTAAAAATTATTATTATTTTAAAATATAAAAATAATAATAAAAAATGGACAATGAATTAAAATATTCAAATAATTCAATGATTGAATTTTATATATCTTTAATATGTTTATTTTTATTATATAGTATATTATTTGGAGAACCAGGATATTCTACTGGTATATTAAATGAGTTTCAAGAATATAATTTTCCTTCTAATCCAGTCCTTGACAATCGGAGATTGTCCGAGCGAAGCGATGGATCTGGTATTTCCGAAGACCCTATATCTTCTTCTGAAGAAAATAAAAATAAAAGTGAAGAAATTATATATTCTGAGGATAAAATACATAATTAAATAAATTAGTTGTCACATTCTTTTCTTATATCACTTTGAAGATAAGTTTCAATAATATCTAAATATTTAGGACTATTAATTGCTGTAAAATTGAAATAAATATCAAGTTCAAGACTAAAAATAGAATTAGATAATTCGTCGTGAGTTAATCCATTATAAAATTGAATAGCTCTAAGACCATTATAAACAAGAGTAGTTTCAAGACGTTTTAGAAGAACTTCTTCATCAGTTTCAGGGAAAAGATCTCTGATATCATTTCTAATGGTATAAACATCCCAAATCCAAAAATTATCAGTAGTTGTTGTAGGTTTAATTTCAACATCGTTAATAACGAGTTTTATGTTAGAGATTTTATTTTTTTTATTAGAAAGATTTGGACGTTTAACTTTTAATTGAGTGAATAAAGAGTTATTAGTATATTTAAATTTTTTTTCTGCATATACACGAGTGTCTCTAATGTTAAGAAGTTCTGGTTTAATAGGATCTGTCATTTTAAATATTATTATTTTAGCGTTTAAGTAGATAAACTGAATTAATAATAATATTTTAAAGAAGAAATATAAATTATTTAAAGAAAATTGAATTTATTTTCTTGATTTTATTTTAAAAATGGGTCGTACAAAAGGAGATACAGCTGAACAATTTCCTTGGGATAGATATTTAAGCGAAGATGATGATTATTTTGAAGACGCAGTTTCTCAGTGTGTTTCAACCAATATGAATGCTTCTATTGTTCGTAAAGCAGTTTCAACTATTGGTATTTCAGATGTTACAGGAACTAAAGTTGAAAATTGTGCTAAGATAAATAAAGAGATGACAATTCTTCGTAAAAAAATATCTAAGATTTCTAATAAAGAAGAGAGAGAAAAAATTAGAAATCAATTAATTTCTCATTTTAAACAGAAATTGATATCTAAAGATCAACAATTAAAGATACCAATTCCTGAAAGACCAGTAATACCTTCTTTAACAAATGATGAACTATCAGAAATTGAAAAAAGATATCCTTCTGTTGTTTCTCCAGGAGTTAAAATATCTCCTAAGATTAAACCAAAAATCAATTTTGAAGAACCAGAATCTCTTGATTTGAGTCCTCCTCCATATTCTGGAGAAGATATTTCTGAAGAAATGCTTCTTGAAGCTATGGCAGTTTTATATTATTATAATGCACCATCACCTAATGGAAAACGAGTTTTAAGTTTAAACAATTTTAAATCTCAATTATCTGATAAATACAAGGGTAAATTTGAAGAAAATTCAATTTTATTTAATAATGAAGATGTAAAAAACAAGCTAAAAGCAGTTGTAACAGATATGGCTTCAATGTCAGAAAGATTAACTAATGACAGAGCTGTTTTAGCAAAAACAATTATAGATAAATGGGATAAAAAGCTAGGACTAAGAGAGAAGAAAGCTCCAAGAGTTATTCCTAATATTCCAATTATTCCTAATATTCCAATTATTCCTAATATTCCAATTATTCCTAAAGTTTCTCCTCGTGTTTCTCCAGTTATTCCTGTTTCTGAAGTTGCCGGTCCCGAGGGCCGGATTACTAGTCAAAGACAAGAGGTATTAAGAAAAGGAAAATATACAAAGGATGATTTTATAGAAATAATAAAAGCAAAAGGTTGGAAAGTACCATCAATTGAAGAAAGAGAAGATTTATGTGATTATATATTAGAGAATCTAAGAGTTGAGTCAGAAATAGGTAGAAAAGAGGAAGAAATTATTGATAAGCATATAGAAGAGCTTAATATAAAATTGCAAAAAAATTTAGAGAAATACGAAGAAAGAATTCAAAAACTTGAAGAGTATGTTGGAGAGTTAAAGAAACCAACAAAAGAAATGAGGGCCGGGACCCGAATACCGGAAGCAGAGATACAGAAAAAGACAGAAGAGTTAGAAAAAATGAAAGAAAAAATAGAAATTATTCAAAGTTCAATTCAGGTTGCTGAAAAAGAAAAAGAAAGAATTTCTGAAAAAGAAGAAGAATCAAAGCAATCTTGTTTTATGATAAATGATTGGTTAGATCAACCAGATTTTGATTTAGAATCTGCTAAAAATTCTGTATATTGTGGAGATGAAATTTCTTGTAATTTAGATACAAAATATTGTCAAGATAAAATAAAAGAAGCAGAATTTTTTATATCAGAGATAAATGGAAATAAGATTCATAGTAAAGATAAAAATTTAATAGATATTATATCCGATAAATTAAAAAAGAGAAAACAAGAAGTAGAAGTTATTAAGAAGAAAGTTAAGAAAATAACTTTTGCTGAAGAACCTCAAATATTTTCTACTCCTGTAATTTCTCCTGTAAAAGAACCTGAAACAATAATTCCTCCTATACAACCTATTTTTAGAAAAAAGAAAATTGAGATAGAAGAGCCTGAACCATCAGTTCCTTTAGTTCCTCCTATACAACCTATTTTTAGAAAAAAGAAAGTAGAAATAGAAGAACCTGGTTTAGAGGAAAACGAAGTTTTCCGTCCTGCGGAGGAAGAAAAAGTAGAAGAAATATCTTTACGGAAAAAACCTTTAATTACATTTGAAGAGGAAGAAATACCTGAGACAAAGACTTCAGAGTTTGAAATGAAACCAGAAGAATTATTATCAACAATTACACCTCCTGAAAAAATACATAAAGATTGTTTTACAAAAGAATATTATAATACAGAACAATCATTGATAGATGATTTAAGTTGTCCAGATGGAGAAGTATGTGATTTAAATATAAAGAAATGTGTTTCAGTAACAGATAAAGATATAATAGTTCCAATAACAATAGGAGATATGATAATAAATATAAAAGGTTCAAATAATATAGTAGATACATTAAAACGAAAGATAAGAGCTTTACAACCACCTATTACAGAATCAGACGAGAAAGAAGTTGAAATTCAGAGTCAGATTTCAGAAGAGACTAAATCATTTATACCACAAAAAAATCCTACTTTAGAGGAAATATTAGAAAAAATGAAAAGTATATCAGGAACAAAGAGTGCTACCACAAGTAATCAACAAAAGATAAAGAGTTTAGAGAAGAAAGCATTGGATAAATTACGAAAGTGTGCCGGATTGTAAATAAAAAAAATATTTTATTTTATAATATAATTATTATAAAATGAGTGAAACAGATGAAAATTCAATAACAGCTTTGTATATGTTAAATATTAAAATACAAGAGTTATATAGTATAATAGAAGAAATGGAAAGTAGAATAGAAAGATATAAAAATATAATAATGACACAGGAAAATTATATAAAATATTTACAACAACAAAAATAATGATGAATTACAGGACTTAGATTATCAAACAATTAATGATTTGCTTTCGCAAATTATTAATTTTTATTTTTATTTATTTTTTAATTCATTATTCATTTTAATTTACTCCTCGTCAAGTTCCTCATCCTCTACAGATACACTAGAAGGCTTGGAGAAATGACTCTTCAAATATTGTTGAAGACGGAAATAAGTAAGAGGAAGAGAGTTACCCTCAGCATCCTTTGGAGGATTCTTAGGATCATAATTCAACAAACGCTTAAGCTTATCATCAACAATAATATTACGCTTGTCACCACCCTCTGATTGATCAAAGAGCATATTCTTCTTGACATATTCACAAATAAACTTAGTTACAGCAGTACGAGAGTAAGCTTGATTAACATCCCAACCAGTAAAAGCAGCAAGAGCTGGTGAAATATTGACTGGCTTCAAGAAACCAGATGAAGAGTTGACCTTACGAGGAGCAACCTTCTTAAACTTGGTAACACGATTGGTATGTTGTAAAGCTTGCTTAATCAACTTGTTAAGAGTCTTAAGGAACTTAGTACCCTTACCCTTTGGTTGCTTGGTATCACGAAGACGACCCATCTCAGCATTAACAGTTTCAATAATTCCCTCCCACTCAGAGTTAATAGACTCCTTGGTTGGCTTAACTGGCAAAGCACGCTCCTTTGGAGCTGGTGCCTCAGAATCAGAAGCAGGCTCGACAGCTGGCTTCTCCTTCTTAGCAGAAGGAGCACGACGAGGCTTCTTCTCTTCAACTGGAGCTGGAGTAGTCTCAACTGGCTTCTCTTCCTTCTTCTTAGAAGCAGTCTTCTTCTCTACAGTCTTCTTCTCAGACTTAGAAGGAGCAGCAGCAGGGGTTTGAGCAGTAGTAGTCTTAGTAGTTTTTGGAGCCATCTTGATTTCGTATTAGTTTATATATAAAAAGCGTTCCTTTAAGCCTCTTTATATATAAATAAAAATAACAATATTTTTCCAGTTCTGGAAAGCTTGAAAAAACGGAATTAATAAATGGTATTTAAAAGAATTTTGTTTTAAGGTTAAATTGTACTTGAAATAAATAATTTTTATAATAAATTATTATAAAAATTTAAAAAAAGAATTTATCATCTATTTCTATATCAGAATACAAGAAATCCATTAGTTCTGATTTAGACAGTTTATCAAATAATGGGAATATTGTATTCCCAGATCTAAACTCCTGATTACCGGAGCTAAACTCCGGATTACAAATATCTTTTATATAGTAATAAATTAAGTCTATCTCTTCCTGTATATTTAAATATAAATCAAGTTCTTCATCTTTTTCATATTCTTCTGTAAAATAATCTTCGTTTAAGTCTAAAACATTACATGATCCTGAACCAGGATTAGATAAGAAATTAGATTTATTTTGATATTCGTCTGAATTATCTAACGACATTTTTAATATGAATATTTTTTATATAATTCAGCACTAGAATTATTTATACTTGTATTTTTAAAAGCAAAATTAAAAAAATCGTTTTTAGATATATTATAGTCTTTGATATATTTATTGTAGATATCTTCTAGAATTACACGATGCTCTTTTATAAATGATAAAAAAAGCTTTTTATCAGTATATAAACTCATATAATATTATATTTGTTTATTTAATATTATATTCAATTTTAAGTTTGCTTTTTAGAAATTTTTTTCTTTTTAGATGGTTCTGGATAAAATGGTTTTTCTTGAACTTCTTCCGGTCTCCAAGATTCCGGTTCCGGTCTCCAAGATTCCGGTTCTTGATTTTGATTAGATTGATCTGATTGTTCATTACTAATGAAGGTCTGATTATCATTCGAAGTTTCCTGATGTACATTTTCATCTTCATTTTCATCTTCATCAGGTCTTTCCAATTCAATTAATTCTTCCATAATTTCATCATCATTATCACTATCAAAATTATCTTGAATTTGCATGCTAGTTTTATTTGTAAATCCTTGACCATTCATCTTAGTAGATTGTTCATCAACTATTTGAATCTCTGTTTGAGGAGGACGATTACGATGACGTAGTTGTGTTTCTTGTAATCCAGTCCTTGGGACTGGTACAATACCAAATCCAAGAGGATTTGTCATTGCTAACATTGACATCATTGGAACAGCAAATGATTGTTCTTGTTGAATAATTTGAGGAGAAGAATTTTTAAAATTTTCTTTAGAGGATCGTGGATCCTCCTTATTTTTTGATTCAGTATTACTCTGATCTTTATTTTCATTTGAGGTTTGATTTAAAATAGGTTGAGTATTAATACCAAAAGCTTTATCAAGAATCTTATAAATCATTTCTAAATTTTTATTAGTTTGATCTTGATGTTTTTTTACTTCATCTCTAAGTTCTTTTAATTCATCTTTTTGAATTTTTAATTGTTTCATAAAATACATACTCAATCCGGCAACCACAATTACCTCTCCAGCAATATGATATAGTTGTTTATTATCCATTTTATCAACAAATATATTTGTTGATAAACAAATATTTATTTAAAGCTAATTTAATATTTTTAAATTTATTTAATATTTTTAATTTCTTCATCTAATTCATAAACTCGTTTTTCTTTATCAACAATTTCTGATATTAAATCAAAAACATCAATTTTTTCTTCTTCATTACACGATCTTAGATCTCCGGTATTCGGGTCCCGGACCTCATCACTATTAGATCCATGCGGACGGTAATTATGATAAAAGAAATCTAACATCGCATAAAAATTACGTTTATATTTCTTATAATCTTCATGCTTATTTTCATTTATACAACTTTTAAGTGTTTTAAAAATCTCTGATACTTCAAATTGTAATTCGTTAATTTCAAGAGCACATTCTATCATTCTATCTTCTCTTTCCATATCATTTTCATATGCTCTTTTTGTGCTCTCATCAAGAGATAATTCGGCTTCTTCTAAATCTTTTTCACATTCTTCATGGAATTTTATCTTTTCTTCATAAGTCATATCAGGACTATATCCCATAAGTTCATTGATGGAATTTATTTCATTTTCTAAATTAGATATAAGTTCATCTTTTTCTAATATTTCAACATTCTTTTGATGAATAATTTTATTCAAATCTTGTATAGTTTGTTGAAGTTTTTCAATTTCAATAGAACCTTTGAGACTAGAAGATTCTTTAATAACTGATTCTTCTGACATTTTTTAATATAGTATAAAGAAAAGATTATTAAATATATATTTTATAACTTTAAATAGTTAAAATGGGTTTAGATGGCTTTCTTCAATTTGTAAAAAAAAAGTATCCAGATACTATTAAAACTAATCATATAAGTTTATATGCTCATAAAATTGTTTTTTTAGATATAGCTTCTTATGTATATAAATACATATTTATATTTGGAAATAATAATTCACAATGGTTATCTTCTATGTTACAAATGTTTTTAACATTACGAGGAAATAAAGTTAATATTATACCTGTATTTGATGGTAAAGCACCTGAAGCAAAAAAAGATGAAATTGATGATAGAAAAGAAAAACGCCAAAAGGTTAAAGATAGAATGAAACTTATTCAAGATATTATTGAAAAAATTTCAACTGAAACTACTTTAACACAAGATGAAATTGATTTGGCAAATGAAATTATAAAGAAAATAAAAGATAAAGAAGGAACAACAAAATTAAAAAATCTTCTTTCTATGTCAAATTTAACAATATCTTCACAAAATGAAGTATTACAAAAAGATAGTTTTACACAAGATGATATTAATATGTTACAACAATATATTTTAAATGTAAAAAAGCAAATGATTTATATAGGAGATAAAGATACCGAACATTTAAGAGATTTAATTGATATTCTTGGAATTCCTTATGTTATGGCTCCAGAAGAAGCAGAAGCATATTGTTGTTCAATGTTAAAACAAGGAATAGGATCATCTGTTATAAGTTGTGATACAGATTGTTTTGCACATGGAGCAAAATCAGTAATATTAACATTTGATGTTCAGAATGGAACTATTACATATATAGATTTAGAAGATTTATTAGAAACAATGGAATTAACACAAGAACAATTTGTAGATTTCTCTATTCTTATTGGATGTGATTATAATAAAAAAAATAAACTTCCAAAAGTTGGTCCTGTAAAAGCATTAGAATTAATTAAAAAATATAATTTAATAGATAATATAGAAGGGTATGATATATCAATATTAAAACATGAAGATATAAGAAAGTTATTTAATCCAATTTATAAAAAGATTAAAAAACTTAAAAATAAAGATATTGATGAAGATGCTTTATTTAATTTTATTGATGAACATAATTTACGAATTAATAGATCTAAGATAACAGAAGCTATTTCTCTTATTCATAAAAAACCTGAATTAAGTTTTGTAGATTAAGGAGTTGAAATAGGAAGATTTTTTATAATAGCTTTTTCATCACATCCTTGAATTAAACAAACAATTTGTGAATAAGTATAATCATCAACTTTAGACCAATCTATTTTAGAAAGATCTATAGTTGGAGGAGATTGAAGTTCATTTCTTGAAAGAGCGGCTAAATTAGATTTTGAATAATTTTGATTCAGGTAATCTTGAAAAAAATTAAAATATTCTTTTTTTGCGATTAATATAAATACTAATATTATAAAAATTATTAAAGTTAATATATTCATTTATAAATATATTAATTATAAAAATATTTTTTTACATTTTTGTGAAAGTAAATACACAAGAAGAGTCAGGTGTTGCTTTAAATGAAACACCATTATTATCAAGACATACATACATATTATTTTGAACACTAACTATATAAACACCGTTTGGAGCTTGTAAAAGTTTAAAGTAAGTTCTCATACTTGCTTGATCAAGTTCTCCTTGAGGATTTAGTGTTTCCATTCCACATAAATTCTTTTTATTACAAGTATCAGCATTTCCACCTAAAACATAGGAGCGAAGACTGTCTTTATTATTCATTTCGGAATGAGTGTAGAGACATTCGTTCTTTTGTGGTTTTTCAAGAATATAAACTCCATTAGTAACTTGTTTAACCATCCAACCTTTTTGCATAGGAGGAATAAATTGAACATTGTTTTGATTTAATATCCAATCATTACACATAATTGGAGTAAAAGCACTGCTTACAAGTTCTTTTCCTTGAGAATTTACAACATTATAAAGAGTGTTTGATTGAAGATTTACAATATTAGAAGCGTTCTGGAAACCTTCTGTTGGATTTTTGAAAAGAAGCCAGACAATTATTACGACTAATGCCAAACATAAAAATGTTTTTAAATTATTCATTTTTACAATAGTATAAAGAAAAAACTTTAAAAAAATATTTATTTTTAAAAATAATTTTATGTTTCATTAACTGATTTTTTATTCAAATTTAAAGATATATAAACTCTTAATAAACCCACCCCTAACTTAACTCTTAACCTAATGTCTGCTCAAAAAATTAAACCAATTAATCGCGCTGATACTAATCAGCTAACTGATCTTTTAGACTTTGACTCTTCTAAGCTTATTTTTGACGAACCAATCAAGAATGAAATGCCTGGTATTCCTCCTTATTATCGTATCAATTTAGCTACCAAGAATCCTGATGGTAAGACTGAGAGTGATCTCTTCTTCCAACTTGATCGTTGTAAGACCTTTGGTATCAAGGAGAATCGCGATAACAATACTGGTAATCTTACTGGTTATGCTGTCGGTATTCTTCTCTTTGATAAGAGTGGTGCTACTGAACGCCAACAACAGATGCTTCAAGCTATGAATGAAATTGTTGAGAAGTGTAAGGACCATCTTATGACTGCTGATATCAAGAAGAAGGTTGGTAAGACTACTCTTAAGGTTCGCGAACAACTTGATAGCATTACTCCGATTTCTTATATTAAGAATAAGGAGACTCAAGAACTTGATATGAATGCTCCAATTTTAAATGCTAAATTAATGTATGCTAAAACTAAAACTGATAAAGATGGTAATGAAATTCCTTCTCGTATCATGACTCGTTTTTACGATGAAGATGAACTTAACGAAACTGGTGTTCTTGAAACTTCTGAATTAAATCCTCTTGAGAATTTGAATCGTCGTGGCTGGATTACTCCTGTTATTCGTTTTGAATCAATCTTTGTTGGTAAAGATATTAAGATTCAAGCTAAGATTTATCAAGCTGTTTTCAAGATTGATGAAGAAACTGGCTTTAAGAATTTATTAAGATTTGGAGGTCTTCCAAAATCAACTGAAACTGTAATTAATATTAATCCTGAAGAAGAAACTCCAAAGTTTGAATCTTTGAGTGTTTCTCAAGAAGATAATTTGGTTGCATCTGACGATGAGTCTTCTGCTCCAAAGAAAATTACTAAGAAGAAGAAAATTACTCTTCAATAAATAAATTGAAATGTCCTTAATGAATTAATTAAAAATTAATAATAACAAACTTGTTATTATTAATTAAGTTAAAGAATAAGTATAGGTATAATATATATATTATATACAAAAATGTTATATAAACTTTATAACTGGTTTACGCGTTGTTGTTCAAATCCAGAAACAGCGGTTAAAAATAATCACGTTGAATGTTTGAGGGCATTTGCGCCAGAAATTTTAAAGATGTCAAAAGTAATGAAACAGGAGTTGCTTGACAAGGCTTCTTTGGACGAGGAACTAAAAAGGAATTCTTTGATATATCTTGTGGAAGAACTGGGTCTAAAATTTCATTCTTTTAGTTTTAGGACGCGGTCTGTTTGGCCATATTACAGAATATATAATGAGGACTTGTTCTGTTATGTGCTTGATAACTGGGACTTTTTCACCGTGTCAAAAGAGGACATGTGTAGTCATGTGTTTGGAGCGACGTGGTTGTACACCTGGAAAGATTTGAAAAAAATATTGCTGGTGATGCAGAAGCGAGGATTCTTGCAACAAAGCTTTTTCGACAAATACAAGGAGAGATATATTGGTGAAGTTCCAATGACGGCTGTTTGTGCAAGATTTTTGGTTGAAGAATGCGGTTTCATCTTGAAGGACTTCATACCCTCAATAGAGTATTTGACAACTCACAACACATACTCTGAAAAAATTGAAACATTAGAAGATATTGAGTGGCTACTCTCATATGTAACTTGTCCACTGGTCTATGAAGAAATTGGACCTTTATCGTTAGTGTCAAATCTTCGCGATACAGCTACTAACATCTTGTCAACAAAAATATTCGTTCCATATCCTAATATACAAAAACTTGTTTTCTCAAAGGAACATGAAGCTGAAAAGTGTAAATGTAATAATGAAGGTTCGTGTCCTTTTACTAGACTTACAAAGACAATCTAAAAAGAGTTAAAGAGATATAATATATATAGTATATATTATATATATAAAAATGTATTTATATTTAAAGAAACCTTTTCAATTTATAAAAAATAATATTAGATATACATCAAGAAATACGATAATACCTGTTAATAAAATTATATATATAACACATATTAATAATGCGATAGGATCTAGTGAAGGAGGATATACATCTATAAATCTTGATAATGGATTAGAATTACAAATTGCTTCTTCTGAAATTACATATGAAGATATTATTAAGTCTATTGATAAAATAGAAAATATTAAATATCAATATAGAGGATATTAACTGAAATAATACGAAATTTAATAAGTTCTTTTATAGAACTCATTAAAATGATTACAAATTATTTTAATATAAGTCCTAGTAACAAAACAAAAAAAGAAAATAATGATGTAATCCAGTCCTTGGGTCCTGTAAAATACGAATATTTTGAACTTCACCGTTCTTTCTTTCCTAATAATCTTTTTAAAACTTTATATAATGAAGTAAAACCTTATTTAGCTCAAAACGCGAGCAGACAAAGTTGTGTTTGTATTTCAGAAACTTATAAAGATATATTTTCTATATATGAACTTCCTAAACTTGATTGGACACATACTGTTGAAGATATAAAAAATAAAATTTTATTAAATGAAAAAGATTGTAGAATTGATTATGGATTAGTTCATTATTATCAAGATGAAACATCAATAATAAATTGGCACTCTGATAAAGAAGCTTTAAATTCTTCTATATATAGTGTTAGTATAGGAGGAACGCGAAAATTTTCTATTAGAGATAAAAATACAAAAGAAGTAATATCATTTGAACTTGAAGATGGTGATTTATTTATTATGAAACCAGGTTGTCAGGAAAGATACGAACATTGTATAAAATCTATAAAAAAATTTAATATTCCAAGATTAAATATAACTTTTAGACAAGTTGAAGGATATTTATATTATTTTATATATGATGTAGATAATTTAAGAGTATTTACAACAAATACTCCTCCTTCAAATTGTGTAATAATTTCTGTATCAAATCAAAGAATAAGTATAGGTATTATAAAATCTTCAAAAAATTATAATAATTACCGGCATCAAGAACAGGATTCTAAATTTAAAAATGAGAAAGAAGCAAATGTATCTCTTTTAAAATCAAATTTACAAAAAGCAATAAGAAGATATGAGAAAGATATAGCATTAAATACAACAATGAAAATGATAGAAAACGATTTAATAATTATTTTATTACGAAGATTATCAATCATATCATTTGAAGATGTAAAAATAAATAAATATTATCCTATAATATTATGGTATTATGTAGCATCAAATTGTAAAAGTTATAAATTTACAACTTTTGATATATTTTTTATTTATTCTTATGTAGGATTATTGTGTGATATAAAGGAATATTTACCACAGACTTATTCAAATACTTTAAATTATGATTTGAATGAGTTATTTAAAAATGAATATTGTTTGGCATTGTATATTCGTATGCAGTATGGAGGATTTAGAGGAGAAATTAATATGATAAATAGTATAATTAATAAACTAATGTTAGGAGAGATACAAATATGTGATATGGAATTAAAAATATATTCAGAGATAGAGATAGATGAGGTGAAGATATTAGATAGCGCAATAGATTTTCATCCATTTCCAAAAATGTTAGAAAAAGTTTTACAAAGAATTATAAATGATGATAATATTGAAATGACTTATAAATTAACAGAAAAAAATATAAAATATTATATATGGAATTTTGATTCAAATGTAAACTATAGAAATATTATAGAGTATAAAAAAGAAGAATTATTTAATTGGAATAATATTATAAAACCTAAATGTGATAATTATAGAAAGTATATTAAGCAGTTAATAAGAAATGACTTTAAATAACAATTAAATCTTGCAATTAATTTTTTATATTTACAAATATAAGTAAAAAATTAATTTAAACAAATATAATATAATAGTAAGTTGATAAATTTTTAGAATGTCTACTTTAAATATAAATTCAAATCTTTCTTGGGCTGATATGGAAGAAGATTTCTCTCCTATATCTTCACGTCCTTCTACTCCTAAAGTAGAAAATATTTCTGTCACAGGAACTGGAACCTTGGAGACCGGAAGTATTCCTGATAACAATTTAGAAATTAACAAGTTTGGAAATTTACTTTGTTATACTTTTACTGAATGTGATGAAAATTCTCCTTTAGTACAACAACTTTATCGTGGTATTATTAAGAACGAAAATGGAGAAGTTATTTGTCAATCATTTGGTTATACTCCTGAGTTTTCTCATACTGATGATGAAAATCTTACAAAGTTTGTAGAACCTGTTTTAAAATCTTCCAAATGTTATGTTTCATATGAAGGTTCTATTATTCGTTTGTTTTATAATAAAACAAGTGATAATACAAATACTTGCTGGCAACTTTCTACTCATCGCAAGATTGATAGTTTTAATAGCCGTTGGGGATCTTCAAAGTCGTATGGAGAGCTTTTTGTAAATTCTTTAGTAGAGAGAGACGCAACTCTTTTAGAAGGAAATACTAAAGATGATAATGGAAACTTTGTTTATGAGAAGGTAATTGAAGAATATACAATTAAAAATAAATTAGATAAAAATTATAATTATATTTTTATGATTACAACATCAAATGAAAACAGAATTGTTTGTGAAAATGAAAATAATCAAGTTTTCTTTGTTGGCGCTTTTAATAGTAATAATGTTGTAAAAAGAACTGATACTTTTTCAGAATTAGGATATTTACCAATTTTTGAATATATCTCTCCAGATAAGATTACAAATACAGGATTTGAAACTCCTACATTAGTAGATATTAAAGATATGAATGAATTAAAAGAATATGTATCTAATGTAGATTATAAAAAATCACAAGGATTAATTTTTATTACAAACGAAGGAAGAACAGTAAAAGTATTAAATAATAAATATTATTATTATTCTAAATTACGAGGAAATAATCCAAACATTTTATTACGTTATTTAGAACTTCAATACGAGAAGGATAAGCAACGTGTAAAAGAGTTTGTTGAACTTTATGATGATAAGCGTGAATTATTTATAGAGTTTGGTAAAGTACTTGATGATATTTGTGGAAATATTTATAGAAAGTATAGAAATAGATTTGTTCGTAAAATGGTATCAATTGCTCCTCCAGAACAATATTATGTTATTAGAGAATTGCACGATCATTTCTTACGAGACAAAGTAAATAATATTGTAACACCTCAAAGAGTAGCTATGTATGTTTTTGAAATGTCACCAGAAAGAATTTATGGATTATATCATATGTATACAAAGAGAAGAAATGAAACAGGAAATGGAAATAAATTACAAGAAGAATTTAAAACAAAAGTAAAAGATTTTATTTACCAATAAACTGAATTAAAAAAGCATTTTATTTTAAAATATATAAAATAAAATGAATAATTATTTTCTTTGTATAGGAGATCCTCATTTTAAACTTGATAATATAGATGATACTCGTCAATTTATTTCAAATCTTGACAAATATTTATCTGCTCATGAAGAGATTAATTATATAGTTGTGATGGGAGATGTTTTACACACTCATGAAAAACTTCATACAACAGCATTAAATGTTGCTGTAGATTTTTTTAAAATGTTAGTATCTCATAAAAGAAATATTTATTGTTTAGTAGGAAATCATGATGCAACTTCTAATACAATATTTTTAACAACAAATCACTGGATGAATATTCTTAAAGGTTGGAATTATTTAACAATAGTTGATTATCCTATAAAAGTAGAAATTGAAGAAACATTTGTAGTAATGTGTCCATATGTTCCAGAGGGTAGATTTATGGAAGCATTAGATAAAATAGAAGATTGGAAAGAAGCAGAAATAGTATTTGGTCATCAAACAGTTAATGGAGCAAAAATGGGAATGATAGTAGCAAAAGATATAGATGATTGGAAAAAAGAATATCCACTTTTAATATCAGGACATATACATGATAAACAAGTTATAGGAGAAAATGTTTATTATACAGGAAGTAGTTTACAACATTCGTTTGGAGAGGGAGGAGATAAAAGTTTGGCAAAATTTATTTTACCCGGATTACCGGACCAAAGACACGGATTAAAACAAAAATTAAAAATAGAAGATATAGAAGAAGTATATTTAGAAATTAAAAAGAAAAAAATAATATATGCTGATATAAGCGAATTAGAGGGAATTAAAGAAAAAATTAAAGATGATATAGAATATAAAATAGTATTAAGTGGTAATGAGAGTGAGTTTAAGGCATTAAAAAATTCAACTTTATATAAAGAGACAATAGATTTAGATAATATAAAAGATATAAAGTTTAAAACAAAGACAAAAGAAAAAGAGAAAAATGAAGATGAACCGCAAGAGGATGATTTTTATAAATGTTTATCATGTTTAGTGCTGAAAGATGAAGATCCTTATTTAACATCGATATTCGAACATGTATTATTTGGAAAAGAAGATATAAGTGATAAAGATATACTTTTTATGTAAAAAATAATTATTTTCTTTTAATGATATTAAAATGGATATCGACGATTGTATAGTTATATTATCTATAATAGCAGGAATATTATATTTTAATAAAGTTAAAGAAAATTTCGAATTAAAGAGAAGAGGAGATGTAGATGGAGTATATATTATGCCATCAAAAACTATAATGGGTGTTCCATTTGGCACTGATGAGTTTGTAGTTGATGGTGTTCCAATAAGAAATGATAGTGGTTCATCACAAATTATACAAAGTTCTTTACAACCAATTAATTACAATAAGACAGAAGGAATTTTACCAGATCCAAATACATATAATATATCAACTGTTTTACCAGCAGGAGTGAATGAAGCAACAATCTTTTCATCACCTCCTCAAGCAGGAACTAAAAGTCATATAAAGTATCGTATTAGAAAAAATGTATGGGAAGATATAATAGGAACTAATAATGCTTAAATAAAAAAATATTTTCTTAATTTTAATTAAGAAAATATGAATAATATTTTAATAATAATATTGATAATAATATTTTTAATATTGGAAGACAAATGGTCTTCCTTAATTAATTCTTCATCAAAAATGATAATTGATACTGCTATAATTCATCCAGCATCAATTCGTATTTAATTTATAATATCTTTTATAAAAAGTAAAAGATATATGAAATATTATAGCTGATATATTAAACAAAGTTGCTAAATAGTCAATTTTTATATTCATTTTTATTTTTATTCTTCTTTCTTTATACCGTATTTACAGTGTAAATAAATATTATAAAAAGTTGAAAATGTAACCATAATAATATTAAAAATAATTAAGAATTGAAGAATAGGAATCTTTTTAATATAGAAAAAATCTGTTGTATAAAATAAAATACATAAAGATATTATAGGAAGTACAATATTAAAGAACATTTTTTATTTTTGTATATTTTGAGTATAAAATAAAAATAAAAAATCAATTAATTATCTTCTATATTATTTAGTATAGCATTATTTCCATATAATTCTAAAGCAATTCTGTTGTATTCTATAGCTGCTTCTTTCGCAGTTTCATATCCAATACTTGAATATCTTTTTCTATTATAATGTATAACAGCATAATATTTATTTCTATCATTCTTTTTATAAACACCTTTGTATCCAGTTTTACTAGGTTTTGTTGTTCTATTATAACCATTTATAGAATATGTTGTATCTCTTAAATTTACTACTCTATTATCTAGTTTATTTTGATTTATATGATCAACAACATCGTTTTGAACAGGACCTACAAATGTTTCGTATATATATTTATTTAATTGATAATTTGTATAATTTTTTTCAATTTGATTTTTAGTTTTATCTTTAATTCTAACATAATTTCCATCATAAGATAAAGATTTTGTTTTTAAAAAATGCCATTTATCTTCATCAACTAATGTTTTATAAGTTTCATTTTTATGTTTTAGTTCTATATATGGAATTCCTTCTTCTGTATATGTAATAGGTGTTTCGTATATTTTTTTATTTTCTTGTTGATTTAAATTTTCTAATGTTTTATCTCTAAATTCAATTGCTTTTTCTAAATCTTTAAAATTTTTATTAATAGATTTTCCATTTCTTTTTATTTGAACACACCAGCTAGAATCTTTCTCAAAAATACATAACATATTATTTTCATTTTTATCTCCTATTTTTTTATATTTTTCTCTTTCTTCCTTTAAAAGATTTTCATACTCTTCTTGTTTTATATTTCTAAAGTTTTTTGCTTCATCTAAGTCTTTAAAAGTTTTATATATTTTAAAAAATTTATTTCTTATACTAACTTTATATGAACTATTTCTAATTTCTATACAATTCATGTCATTTTCACTCATTTTTTATTTTATTAACAAATAAAAATAAAAAATCAATTAATTTATGATGGACCATAAGAAGAATTTCCATTAGCACTTCTTCTGAGGGGCATGTAGCGTTGTTGCCAGCTGGAACGATTCATTTTTGACATTAAGTTTTCCATCATATCTTCGCGATGATAAATTTCATCAGCAGTAGTTTGATTTTCAACTTTTGCTCTAACATCATCTACACTAGCTTCACGATTATAATATGGCCAAACTTGACCTTGTGGATTAGTGAATTCTATAAAATCAACATTTGAACGTTGAATAAAATTTGGCATCTTATAAGCATCAACATCAGAATAGTAGTATCTTACTTGACCAAGATTAATATCTGAATAACTACGATAAGGATCACCGTAAGAAGTGAAAGTTGGATTGTAGATATCTTCAAAATTAATACTTCCAGCAGGAGCTTCATAGTCAGAATATTTAGCAGACCAATCAGTTCTTAAAGGATTAATAGATATTTGTCCAGGAGTACCATCTTCACGAACTAATTGAGGGTCAATACGAGTCATTAAAGGATAATTTCTCTTATTAGCATCAACAATTTGATCCATAAAACGAGGAGGACGTTGAGGATTATAAGAAATACCAACATTTGCGTTAACAGGAGTTTGATCTACAGCATAACTATAAAGTTTAGGTTGAATATCTTGAAGATAAAGACGAGAAGAAGGTTGATTAAAATATTCGTCATTATAGACATAAGTGGGACTTTCAGGAAGTAATTGTTGTTGAACAACTTGAGAAATAGGAGTAGTATTCTTCTTAACACCTCTTTCCATAACATCATAACCAGTATCTAAAACTTCAGTCTTACCCATATTTCCAAAGTTTTGTTGAACAGATTGAGTAGAATTAAATGGTGTATAATTTCCATATGAACCATTTAATTGACTATCTAAATCGTCATTCATTTGAATAAAACGGAAACCTTCCTTTGATTTGGGTTTTTCTTTAGGAATAACTACAGCTTCAGAAGGAGTATCAACTGTTGGTTTAAATTGGCCAAAGTAGTCGTAATTCATCATTGGATCACTATTTGTATTAATAATATTATTATTTATTTTTTTATAAAAATTTTTATAAACGGGTAAAACATTTTTATCAAAATCTTTTTCATTTTCATTATTGTACCAAATTTGACCAGTTCCATATCTTCCAATATTGTAATTATCATTTATATTATTTTCTGGAACAACTTGTCCTGGTACTCTATCTGCGTATTGAACAGGAGTTCCCATTCCACTTAAATCATCAGGTTTTCCTGATATATTTTGTCCATAATCAGGATCGCTTGATGTAAGATTAACCATATATTGACTGTTAATACCATCACGAACAATACGACTTTTACCCCAGATATCTTGATCTAATATACGAGGAGGAATGATTGGTTCAATCATAGTTTTACGATTTACACCACTTTTAGTTTTAAAGTATTGAATACCTGCACTTGAGTCTCTTTCACCAGGTTCAAAATCTAGACGAGCAGCCTTTAAAACTTGTTCGCTTGAACCGCGATAATTATTTGAAATATTTTTAGAGTAAATAGGAAGTTGATTTATTTGTGCTTTAAAGCGCATTTGTTCAGCGGTAGGATTATTGTTAAATTGAGGAGTATTAATAATATTTAATGGAAAGTTCATATTATTATTTAATAAATCTTGAGATAAAAATTGAAATTTTTCTTGTTCATTATTTTCTGTTTTATGTAAAAAATATAAAACAACAACAAACAAAAGTCCAGCAGCAATAAATAATATAGTTGATTTATATCCACAAATAATCATTAAAGCTCCCATATATATAATTAAACGAGTAATAGCATTTAATCTTTCACCAGAATTTAAATTTCCATAAGGAATAGGAGATAGACTACAAAAAAGTTTAGAAAAATCTTCTAGCCAAAATACTTCTCCTTCTCCTTGACAACATTTTGCCCCCAAAGGACATTTATGTGTATCACTCATTCTTTTTATATAAAAAAGAAAAAAAAAGCATTTTTTTTATTTATATCAATACACATATAAATAAAAAAATCTATTATTATTTATTTCAAAAAAGTTTTTAACTGTTTCTCAGCATTCAAAGGAGTCATATTATTCAATTTCTCTATCATGTCATTATTCATAATATCTTTCAACATAATTTTATTGGATGTTTTATTATCAGAATCCCATATATATAATACTGTATTATTACTATAGACTGTTCTAATTGCTGTATTTTGTTTAAACCAATTAAAAAGATCTAATGGATTTCTTATTTCTCCCTTAAGATAAGAATTATTAATAAGTTCTACATGAGGAGAAACATATTTATAAAACAAATGATTAAGAATAGAAATAATATATTTACAATTAATAAGAATGCTATCCCAGTTAAGAGACGCTGGCATATCTTTAAATTCTTTAATAACAGTATTTTTATAAGTATTTAATAAACTCTTTGATACATGTTTTGGTATATTGCGAGAAATATTATTCCAATTACAATAAACAAGTTCAACAAGTTCTCGTAACATATATAAAAGATCATTACTATCTTCAAATTTTTGAAGATCGTCAAACTTTTGAAACTCTTTCAAAAAATCAGGGAAACATTTTCTTATAGCATTATTTAACTTATCTTCAAAATCTTCTGTACCTTCATTTATATCAAATTCACTTGCTAATTCTTCATCTATATTCAAATTCCATGGAACTTTAACTCCTAAGCTTAATATTTCTATAATATCTCTATTCATATCACTCCATACAGGGAAACAATATAATCCATTATTTTTATCTTTCTTTTCTTTTCTTGTCTCTGCAGGTCGAGAATTTTTAATTCCCTCTTCAACTTTCTGAGAATTTGTGATATCAACAACTTTTTTAATCTTTGTTCCACTAATCTTGTTATCAGAATCCTTGGCCCGGTAATTTAATTGAAGAGAAGAACATGCTTCATCAATTTTTACAATTGTAAGTTTCATAATGTTATTAGGAAGTTGTTTCCATCCACGTTTTCTAAGAATAGGAATATTTCTAAAAAAGTACATCATTCTTGTACTTAAAAAATAAAATTCATTACTTTCATACTCAATAGAATTTAAAGCACTTAGTAAGAAATGATGTAAATCATTCAAAGGATCATATATAGTAGGTTGAAGGCCATTGTTATAATGAGCAACGCTTGTTTTCATAGAATTATTTTCAACAGAAACAGAATAACTACTTCCCATATCAATAATTACAGGATAAAATCCAAATGTAGGAACAGTATATAAATTATCATTTATATTATAAACAAAAATTGCTTCAGGTTCACATTGACGAATTAATATATTTTCAACATGAAGATCATAATGAGTAAAATTAATATGTTTTTGAGAAATCTGTAATGCAGATATAATCATAAGAATTTGAGATAAGATTAAAGTTCTATTTTCTACACAATTCTTTTTACATAAATGTTCAAATGTTATATTAGAGACATATTCTATTAACAACATATTTGTAGGTAAAAATTCTTTATCATCCATAAATAATTCTACATCTTCTAATTCATATTCTTCCTCACTTTCAGAAATTTCACTTTCAGAAATTTCACTTTCACTCTCAGAATCTTCAAAATCTTCATACAAACTATCATCTTCTGAATAAGTATAAACAAAAGTACGAGAAATAGGAAGATTATACATACCAAGAGAACCTACAAAATGAGGACAAAAAGATCTTAGAGTATTTAAACTTTCAATAACAGAATGTTCATGTTCAATTGCTCTATCAATTTCTACAGAAATTTTAAAAACGATTGGTAAATCTTTAAGAGATTTACAATGTAAAATACCTGTAATACCTTGAACACCTTTAAGCCCAAACGACTTTATATATTGAAGTTTTTGACTTATTTTATTTAATATTTTAGAAGGATCTCTTGTTTCTTTCATAAAATGGAAGTATCCATTAATTTCTTTTTTTATTTTATTAAAAAAGTTTACATTTAAAAAAGAATCTTTTTCAACAATATTATTACTCATTTTTTTGAACTAAATAATTCTTTAATACGTAAAAATTATTCTTTGAAATTATTTTTTATTATTTATCTACACTAATTCATTTAAAAACTGATTTATAAAAATATGTATATATTAGTATAATTATGATTTAAATATGAACCAAAAAAGAAAACTTTCTGAAGAAGAAATCAAAGATATTTTATCTATTATAAAAGTTTATAGATATCTTCCTAATGACATTGGAGTAAATATATGTCTTAATATAAGAAAAAATATTGAAAACCAACTCAGAGACACTATTGTTTATCCTGAAATTATACCAAAATTAAAATCTATAATTCTTGATAATTACAACAGAGCTCTTCTTCAACCTGGAGAAATGGTTGGTACAATTGCTGCTTCTTCTATCGGTGAATCTACTACTCAAAGCAGTTTAAATAGCGTTTCTTGGAATTCTAAAACTATTTTATATAAAAAAAAATCAAACGAATGGAATGCTGAACATGTTAAGATTGGAGAATTTATAGACAATACAATGTCTAATAAACCTTATAAAATAGTTCATTATAAAGGAACAAATGAAGTTAATACTAGAAATCCATATGCTCATGTATATGATGTTCCAAGAGATGAAGAATATAAAATTATAAGTGTAAATGAGAATGGAAAAACAAGTTATGAAAGAATTACACAATTTATTAGACATCCGCTTTATACAAGACTTTTAAAAGTTATTACTAAAAGTGGAAGAAAAATTGAAGCAACATCTGGAATGTCTTTTTTGACAAAAAATAAAAATAAGCTTGTTGAAACTCTTGGAAGCGATTTAGTTGTTGGTGATAAAATTCCTATTCTTTCTGATATAAAAGATGATTTAACTATGATTAAAAAAAGTGTTAATTTAAGAGAATGGTTTTCCCCTAAAGAATATATATATGGAGCAGAGTTATATAAAGCAAAAGAAATTAGAGAACTGTATCTTAAAAAACAAAAAGAAGATGATTTTACAAAAGGTATTAATAGAACTACTCCAAGAGTAAGATGGTTAAAACATAATGATAAAGATTTTATTTTACCTCATACAAAAGTTCATTCGTTTATATATACTATCAAATCATTGGATGATATTACAGAAGATAGGAAAATTAGACCAGATTGTATTTATATGAAAGTAAGAGCTACAGATGTTTCTCATATACCAGAGGATTTTCCATTAGATAGTTTGACAGGATTTTTTTTCGGAACTTATGTATCAAGAGGATGGGCTGATAATAGATTTATAGTACTTACATATGTAAATGAAGAGATACATGATATGATAAAAATATTTTGTAAAAGATATAATATAACAACGAACAAATGTAAGGAAAATAAGATATATATTTATAATACAATATTAACAAAATTTTGTAAATTATCATGCGGAGGAGTTACACCAAATAAAAGAATTCCAAATTTTGTTTATAATGCTCCAATTAGTTTTATAAGAGGATTTTTTGATGGTTTGTTTAGTAATAGATTAATTATTAATGATACTAAAAATTATATTTTATATAAAATAAGATCAAGAGAATTAGTAAATAATATAAGTTTATTATTAACAAGAATAGGTGTTTTTGGAATTATAAGAATTATAAAAGAACATAATGTAATAAAATATACAATTTCAATAACAAATGAACAGTTAAAAATATTTATAAAATTTTTATTATCTCATAAGTTACCGGACCCAAGGACCGGATTACCGGGGTCTGGACCCGGATTAGAATATATATTTAATGATAATTTTAATAGATATAAAAGAATTCTTATAAATTCTGATTTTGATAAAAAACTTCAAGTTTTTAAAGAGATGGATTTTGATTATTATATAAGTCAAGCATTTGATAAGTTAGATTCTATTATTTTTCCATCTGTTTATATGGATGAAATAGTAAGCATTACTGATATTACTAATGAATCGGATAAATACGTATACGATTTTACAGTTGAAAATACAGCTAATTTTTGTAGTAATGGAATATTGATGAGAGATAGTTTTCATACAAGTGGAACAAATAAGGCAAATTTAACAGGAGGATTAGTGAGACAACAAGAATTGTTAAATGCTTCAAAGAATGTAAAGACACCATCATGTACAATATATTTGAAAGATATAGATACAAAAGATTTATTTAGTGTGATAGAATTTTCACGATCAGAATTAATATATAATGAAATAAGTGATATAATTGATGAATATAAAATAGAGTATAATCCAGAAATATCAAATTTTGATAAAGATATATATAATTTATTTTATAAATTTTATAAGAATATAAATTTTGTGTATAAAGATTCTACAGGACCCTTGGTTAAAAATATTGATAAAGTTCGCATTAGATTAAAATTTAATAAGGAAAAAATATATAGTATAAAAAAAGATTTAGATTATATTGCATCAACTATATCTACAGCTTTAGATATAAATTCAGATATTAATGGATCTGGGGCAGGAGATTCAACATTTGAAATAATATTTTTTCCTTTAGAATTTTGTATTATAGATATTTGGATACAACCTGTATTGTTAGATATAGATGATGTTATAAAACTTATAGTGAAGAAAAATTCATCTTTTACAGTATCTTCTATGTGTAGAAAAATTATTGATAAATTTATAAATGACGAGAATATAATTGAAAAGTATATTAATAATATAGTAATACCAAGTGTATTAAAAGTTCCAATATCAGGAATATTTGGTATAGAAGAATGTTATTATACAGATGATAAAAATGGAGAGTGGCATATAGATACAAAAGGAAGTAATTTTAAAGAAATAATATTACATCCGAATATTGATCATACAAGAACAAAAAGTAATAATATGTATGATATATTAGAAGTATATGGAATAGAAGCAGCAAATGCTTTTTTATTTGAAGAATTTAGTAAGAATATATCTGTTAGTAAAAGACATTTATTTTTATTAATAAATAGTATGACTCTTGCTGGAAATATAATGAGTGTAAGTCGTTATGGTATTGATAGAAGACAAGTAGGTCCTTTAGCAAAAGCTTGTTTTGAACAACCTATTGATAACTTTTTATTTAGCGCTACTAAAGGTGAAAAAGAATTATTAAAAGGAGTAACATCAAATATATGTATGGGAAAACTTAATAAAATGGGTACTGGAATGTGTGATTTAATTCTTGATATAAATAAAATTATTTTATCAAATTCTGTTAATTCTCAAAATAAGAACTTATCACTTGATACAATATCAGGATTAAACGAAGAAGAAAATTTAAAAGAAATAAAATCTGAAAAACAAAATGAGGAAATAATAAATATAGTTAAATACGAGAAAGGAATTATTGAGGATGATGAAGATGAAGATTTATCATTTTTTTAAAATTATATTTTTTTAAATATGGAAGAGTCATAGTCTTCCTTAAAAAATATAATTTATATTTTAATTTATAGAGTACTGTAAACAAGCTTTCCTTCATCACCGAAAGGATTAGTGTTTCTTTGTTTCTTATCACTAGCGGACAAGTTACGATCGAATGTTGCATCACGAATAGCAGTTTCTTGTTCAATATCAATGTAACGATCAAAGTAACCTTGAACCTTATCGACATCAGATGGAGGACGAATATCAAACCAACCACGATATTCAGGAGTAACATCAATATCACCACGGAAATAGTCAACATCGTTAGTATAACGACGCTTTAAACGAGCAAAAAGAGTACGATTGTAAATAAAGTTCTCAGGATTAGTTGGATCAACACCTGTAGCATATTTCATATCAGGATTTGGAAGAATTGGAGCATTAAACTCTGGAGTACCACTACCAACCATTTGTTTAACTTGGTCAGTAGTCATAAAATTACCCTTATTCAAAAGTTGTGATTGACCAGAAGAAAGAGCACCTAGTGAAGCAAAGTTAGGATTAGCAGCAGTCAAAGGAGAAGCATTAGCTGGAACACCACCTGCAAGAAGAGAAGGAGATTGGTTAAAACCAAGACCACCACCTTGAGCTAAACCGATATTATCAGAACGAGGATCAACAACACCAGAAATTGTTGGTTGAGCTTGTTGGAAACGGAAACCTTCGCGTTTGTTAGAGCTTGGACTTGAAGAGACAATATAATACAAAGCACCAAGACCAAATAATAATGGTAAAGAATTTTCAAGAGTACTCATTTTTAAAAGAATAAAAGGAAAAAAAATAAAATTTTTGTTATTTATAAATAATGACATTAACAAATTCAGAAAAAATTATTTTAATTTTTTGTTTTCTATTTATTGTTTATGTAACTTTACATTTAAATAGAGTTGAAAGCTTTGATGACCCTCTAATTGACAGAATTAAAAATGATTTATTATTAGTTGATCCTCGTGTTTCTGAACTTACTTTTAGAGCTTCTAATGAGTCTTTCACAGAAGATAAAAAATATGTGTTCTTATGTCTTAAAGATAAAAATGGTAACTATTATGACTATAATATGCTTATGTATGTTTCTCTTCATGAACTTGCTCATGCTTTTTCTGAATCTATAGATGAAGAACATACATCTTCTGAATTTAAAAATAATTTTAAAATACTTCTAGATAAAGCTTATAAATTAGGTTTATATGATCCCAATAAACCACTTAATTATGATTATTGTCCTAGAAATAAATAATTTTTTTATTTATATTTTTATAAATAAAAAAATTTTAATTTTAAATTACTTAGTTAAGAACTGAATATGCCTCAGAACCAGCAGTAACATTAGTAAATTGAATACCAACACTCTCTGAAGTACGAGCAGCAACAGTGGTTGAAGTAGCAGCACCGGCAGCAGTAATAGTAACAGCATTACCAGCAGAACCATAGTTGTTAACTTGAACATAAATAATATCATTGACAGCAACTGGGCTTGAAGCGAATGAACCAGCGTTCAAAGCAGCCAACAAGTCAGCAGCAGCTGGCAAAGTAAGAGCATAAGCACCAGCAGCAGTGTTAGCTACAATAATAGCAGCAAGAACTTGCTCAGAAGTTAAAGTAGCAGCACCAGTGAAAACTTGAGCAGCTGAAGTACGGAGTAATTTAGGTTGAGCAATAGTGCCTTGACGATTCAAAAGGTCTAAGACAGCAAAGTTAGATGGATTAGCAACGTTATAGAACGACATTGTATTTTATTAATAATCAAGAAAAAAATTATTTTTTTAAATAATTTTATATTTTATTTTTTTGTCATAAATTGATTATTTAAAAATATTTATTCTCTTGATTAAAAGCAAAAAATATTTTTTTTATGAGTGTAAAAATTCCTATTTCTTCTTTCTCTAATAATGATATCAAAAAATTAAATAAAGATCTTCATGTAAAACCTATCATCAAAGACACTTCTTTTTTTGGAGGAAATAACTCTTATCAACCATCTCTCAAAACCGTTGAAGCTTTTGACACTTTTTCTGAAAACTCTATTAACTATGCTTGTGTTCCCCTTAGTTATTTTTATCATCATCTTTCTTCTTTAAATTTTGTTCAACCATCTCCATCTTCTATTGACATTAATTTTAATGGAAATCTTCTTACTCGACAAAAAGAAGTTCGTGATGAAATTCTTGAAATTTTAAATCGTACTAAATCAGTAGTTCTTAGTCTTCATACAGGTTTTGGTAAAACTGTTATGGCACTTTATCTTGCTTCTAAAATTAAACTTAAAACTATTATTCTTTGTCATCGCAAAATTATTGTTGATCAATGGATTTCTAGTATTAAAAAATATATCCCTGACGCTACTTATAGTATTCTTGGTGAAACTCCTACTAAAAAGGCTAGAAAAGAAGACCCTAATCTTCTAATTGATGATGAAGATCCTGACTTTATTATAGCAAATGTTATAAATGTTCCTAAAAAATCTAAAGATTTCTATAAAGATATTGGTCTTATTATTGTTGATGAAATTCATACTGTTTGTACTAACTCTTTCTCTAAAAGTTTATTATACATCTTTCCTAAGTATCTTATCGGTCTTTCAGCAACTCCTTTTCGTACTGATGGAATGGATAGAATTATAGAACTTTTCTGCGGTCCTGAAATTGTGTATAGAAAACTTTCTAAACCATTTAATATTTATAAACTTAATACTGATTATAAACCAGATTCTAAATTAAATATTACTGGAAAATTAGACTGGAACAGTGTTTTAGAAGGTCAAGCAACTGATGTTTCAAGAAATGAATTAATTGTAAATTTATGTAGATATTTCTTAAATAGAAATATTCTTGTTTTAGTAAAAAGAAAAGAACATGCTTTAAAATTAATGAGTATATTAAAACAATATGGAGAAGAAGTAGATGTGTTTATGGATACACAACGAACATTCAATTATGATTGTAGAATATTAATAGCAACTTATAGCAAGGGAGGAGTAGGGTTTGATCATCCAAAATTAGATATGTTAATAAGTGGAGCAGATGTAGAAGAGGGATTTCAGCAGTATATAGGAAGAATATTCAGAAGAGACGATGTAAGTCCGATATATATAGATTTAATAGATAATATGTCAACAATTAAAAAACATTCAGTTACAAGATTAAAAATATGTAAAGAATTAGGAGGAATAGTTAAGGATTTTGAAAAAATTTTTCCAGATTTTAATAAGTTAATTAAGATATTAAATAAGATAACTTAAATATATCAATATTTAAATATATCAAAGAGCAGATAATAACTGATATATTTAAAAAAATTTATAATAGAATAAAATAGTTTTATTTTATTTTTTCTTATTATATTTTTAATATGTTGCCTGAAGAAGAAATTATTTATAATATTTTAAATCCAACTCTAAATTCTTACATTGAAAATCCTGTTGAGAATTTTTCAGATAATTTAGTTGTTGTAAAAAATAAACTTACTGCTATCGTTCAAAGAGAACTTAGCAAATCATGTCCTTTTATTTTACCTATACATAAAATCACTTATAATGAGAATTTATGTACTTGTTTTGAAGGATCTTTAAATTTAAAAAAAATATCAGAGTTTAACTATTTTCCTTTTTCACAATATATAGTTATGATGAAAACTCTTCAAGATGTTTATAATGTTTATTTAAACTGGGATGATTTTGATCTTTATGGATTAATCTCAGACTCTGGTAAGGTAAAAAATATAAATTACGATCAAATGAATTCAAGTGCTATTAATTTAGATACGTTGAAAGATGAAATGCAATTATTTATTTCATTAAAGAAAACTCCTATGTGTATGATAAATTATGTAGTTTATCCAGAAACAAAAAATACTCAAACACTTTATATGTATGGTATTTATTTATTAAATAAAATTAATAAGGAAAATTTTTCAAATGTATTTAAAGAGGACAATGGGTCCTCTATATTAGACACAATTATAGATGGAGTTTTCCAGGAAGTTTTGAATAGATCTCAAACATTTGAAAAAGTTATTGAAGATTTAATTCTTTCAGAATATCCATCATTTGATGATTTTTATAAATCTTTTAAAACAAAGATAACTATAGTACCACAAATCATAAACTCTAATATATCTGAAACTTATACTAATAATTTAAAAAGTAAAGTTTTAAAAAGTTTAATAAATAAGGAAAAACTAGAGCCTAGTGTTAGATTATCAGATTTTTCTGAATATGATAATAATCTTTTACAAAAATATATTACTATATTATCAACAGAATCTAAATCAGACACATCATTAAGAAATTTAGAAATATATTTTCAAAATTTACTAGATAATTTTTATAAATTTCCTGCTTTAAAAAACGTATATAAATACACTGATTTTCAAGATATGAAATTTATTGAGTTTATAAATAAACATAAAATTGCTTATAATTTAAAATTATTTTTGAAATCTTTAAATACACTTAATATATCTTTAGGAGTTGAGAATTCAGTAATAGAAACTGTTGATAGATATTATTATACTAATAAAATTATATTCAATTTTTTAAAATCATTTTACTATAATTACATATGTCTTAAACTTTATGATCATGATAAATATAAATATATTACTTATATTCCTTCTGAAATACAAAGTGTAAAAAAATATGAAAATTATATGAGTAATATAATGCCTTCTTTATTAAATACACTTAATCCTCAAATAAAACTTGATAATATACAAATATCTAATATAATAGGTAAAATATTTGATGATAATTTTTTCCCAACTTATAGTTTAATGCAAATGAAATTTGCTGAAAAGTTTGTTTCACAAGATTTAGTATCATTATTATTAAAGTTAATATTTTTTAATAAAAATATAAAATATAACAAACCTTTGCTTTTAGCTACAATAAAAGGAATGTCAGAAAATGACATAGACATTTATAAACAGTTATTAAATATTTATAAGAATACAATGAAACAAGAAACATCAGAAGAAGATTTTGATAGAGGTATGTTTAGAGTAACTGAGTTAAATAAGTTTAATTTTTTTAATCTTTTAGTAGAAGACCCACGAGGGCCGGGACCCGAAACCCAGAGGTCTTCGGAAAATTCATCGGTTTTTGGGTCCCGACCCTCGTCATTAAAATATTTAGATTATGGTGGTGGAAAAGGTGATATAACAAATTCGATAGCAAAATATCTTAATCTTTCAAAAGAAAATGTATTTGTTACAGATATAAAAGATTGGTTTGGTAATAAAATTGTAGAACAATATAAAAATAATATTACTTATAGATATTTAAAATCTAATGTTCTTCCTTTTGAAGATAATACTTTTGATTTTATTACTGCTTTCCAAGTTCTTCATCACGTTCCAAACGTTGATAAAGCTCTTAAAGAACTATGGAGAGTTTCAAAGAACAATGCGATTATTCTTATCAGAGAGCATGATTGTAACTCTAATGCTGTTAGAGCATTAATTGATATTGAGCATGCAGTATTTGAACTTGTGAAAGATCCTGTTGAGAATCCTAATCAAGTTCCAGATTACAAATATTTAGAAACTTACAGTGATAGTCTTAAATATATGAGTAAAAACGAACTTTATTCTAAAATGGAGTTTGGTTTTACTTTTATTAATATTATGTATCCTCAAGTAAAAGGTCCAACTAGATATTATTATTCTGCATGGAAAGTTGTAAAACCTGATATTAAATATATATCTCAAGAAATTAAAGAAGAAAAAGAAGTTGAAATAACTGAAGACCCAAGGTCTTCGACTGAAGACCCAAGGTCTTCGACTGAAGAGATATATGAACAAGAGATAAAGCCACTAGTAGAAGACCCAATGTCTTCAGAACCTATTACTAAATTACCTGAGATGGAACTTGGATTACCTGAGATGGAACTCGGATTACAAGAAAAAATAGATAAAAGTGTATTAGAAAAAGAGTTAGTTAGAAAAGAAAGTTATTTAAATATTTTACAAATATTACAAAGTAAAAAGATAATGAAAGAAGAAGATTTAAAGTATATGGTGTTAAGATATTTCTTTAATAAAATGATGATAAATAAAAATACAAATACCGGACCCGGGACCCGGATTACTGATTCTGTTTTTATAGAAGGAAATAATGAGTATGCTAAAATTCAAATTAATAATGATATTAGATGGTTTATGTCTCAAAGAAAATTTATAGATACTAAAATTAATATTCCTGATATAATTGAAAATGGTATTAAAGATGCTTTAAACAAATTAAGTAAAGTATCAAAAGAAGATGTTGAATTAAGTATTCAGGATCCCGGTACTTCAGGATCAGTTATAAAATATAAAAGTACTATTATAGATGATATTAGAGGATTTATAATAAATGAAAAAGATATAAATAAACAAAAACTGTTAGCAGCAGCATCTATTCGTTATAAATATATGGGTATCGGAACATGTGGATTATCAATAGATTATTTTAATAAAGGATATAATCCAAATGATAATATAACAGAAGGATTTGGAGGTATATTTAATCATTTCTTCAATAATTATTGTAGTGTATTTGAGGATTTAGAAAAGCCATTTGGAAGTTTAGGAAATTTCTTTACTATAGATCAGTTTCCAACTAATATAATACATTTAAATCCTCCTTATGACGAAACATTAATGGGAGTTATGATAAATAAAGTAAAGAGAATGGTTGAAAAAAATTCAGAATTAACATTTATATTAACATTGCCAAATTGGCCAAATTTTAAAGAAAAAGAAAATATAAGACCAAAGTATTATAATAAATCATTTAAGGAAAAGATATATAAACGTGATGAATTTTC